>Ga0187894_10000164_pt1 | contig 87682 bp, 93 predicted proteins | sample GBC1701081metaG_FD_136650 | JGI IMG/M metagenome (GOLD analysis project Ga0187894, IMG submission 136650) | White microbial mat communities from a lava cave in the Kipuka Kanohina Cave System on the Island of Hawaii, USA - GBC170108-1 metaG ...
GCCTATTTCCGACGATGGGCCGAATTCATCCAGGCGGTCCTCCAATCCTAGCCTGCACACAAGCGAGAGGGGCGTGATCCGAAGTCCGAAGTTTGGAGTTGGAAGTTCCGCAGACATTGAATCTCGGACCTCGAACCCTTGCCTGCCGCACACGCTGCGTCCCACGTGCAGCCATCACACGATTTCATAAAATTGATTGGCGAGCGCCGCGGCATTTGGTACAGTGCGCGTCGGCTGCGCAAAATCACCTGAAAGCGCGTTTCTTGTGAAGCGTATCTTGTATCTCGCATGCGAGGATACAGACACATTCTTTATGTCCTGCGTTTCACGAACGACGCTTCACGTGCAAGAGCAACGGATTGGCGATTGCAGCAGAAGCGTTCATGAATAATGCGGGCTAAGGAGGCCGGGGTGGGAATTCCTTTTCGTCTGCTGGCATTCAGTCTGCTTGGTATCGCGGTAATGGTTACCGGCGGCTGCGCCGGAAAAAAAACCGGCACAGTACAACCACAGGAGTTGGGCGACGCGAGGCCGGCTGCAGCTGAGATGCCGATGCCCTCGTCGCGGCCAGGGACTCTATCAAACGAACTGCTTGATCCATTTGCTAGGGCCGATGATGGAACCGGTGAGGATGATGATCCCTGGGAATCGATAAACACCAAGACCTTCGAGTTCAACCGCCAGGTCGATCGATTCGTGCTCAAGCCCGTGGCGAAAGGATATAATTTCATCATGCCCGACCTAGTCCAGGTGGGCATCAGCAACATCTTTTACAATCTCCGGTTCGCTCCCCGCTTTCTCAACAATGTGTTTCAGGGCAAGATGAAAGGCGCCGGCATCGAAGTAGGGCGGTTCCTGATCAATAGCACAGTAGGATTGGCGGGGTTCTTCGACCTCGCGAAACACGTCGACCTCGTCACACCGGAAGAAGACTTGGGGCAGACTCTTGGATTCTACGGCGTCAAACCAGGTCCCTATCTCGTGTTGCCGTTCCTCCAGCCCTTCACTGTTCGCGATTTTGTTGGATATGTCGGTGATGTGTTTCTCAATCCGATTAACTGGCTTGTGGTGCCGATCATCGAGGTCGAAGGCGTGCCCTCTGTGATCGACCACGAGGATCGTACGACGTCGAGCATCATCCAGCTTGGGGCCCGCGTAGGAGAGATCGTCAATGAGCGGTCACGGAATCTCGAAACATACCAGGGAATCGAGGAAGCGACGTTGGATCTCTACACCGCCGTCCGCAACGCTTATCTGCAGAAGCGCACTCAGGCGATTCGGGAATAAGGAAGTGCTGAGTCCTGAGTGCTGAGAACAAGAATTTCAGACACTTTCGGCACTCAGCACTCATCGCTCAGCACTAAGAAATCACGCCCAGTTCTCGACCGACTGTGGCAAAGGCGGCGCTGGCTCGCTCAAGCTGTTCGTGCGTGTGGGCCGCCGACATCTGGACACGAATTCGCGCCTGGCCTTCCGGCACGACCGGATAACTGAACCCCACGACATAGATCCCTTCCTCTAACAACCGCTCTGCCATCTTGGTAGCGAGTGAGGCATCGCCCAAGATGATCGGGATAATAGGATGCTCGCCGGGAATGAGCCGGAATCCGAGGGCGGTGAGTTGTGCGCGGAAGAACGCCGCGTTTTCGCGTAGCCTGGCTCGTAATCTGTCGCCTTGGGCTACGAGGATCACGGCTCGTCGAGCCGCCGCGGCGATGACCGGGGGCAGTGAATTCGAAAACAAATAGGGTCGCGACCGCTGGCGCAACAGCTCGACGATTTCCTTTCGTCCGGATGTAAACCCGCCTGCCGCGCCGCCCAAGGTCTTGCCCAGCGTGCTGGTGACGATCTCGATCCGGTCAGCCACGCCGAAATGGTCCGGCGTGCCGCGTCCGTTGTGCCCGAGCACACCGGTCGCATGACTGTCATCCACGATTACTGCTGCATCGTACCGATCCGCCAACTCGACGATCCGATCGAGTTTCGCGAGATCGCCATCCATGGAGAAGACTCCGTCTGTCGCGATCAGGCGAAGCCGGCAGGTTGCCGCTTCGCGCAGCTTGGCTTCCAGGTCTGCCATAGCGGAGTGCGCATAGCGGAGTCTGGTGGCCTTACAGAGGCGGATGCCGTCAATCAGGCTGGCGTGATTCAAGGCATCGCTGATGACAGCGTCTTGCTCGCCGAGCAGCACCTCAAAGAGCCCGCCGTTGGCGTCGAAACAGGAACTATAGAGGATCGTGTCCTCAGCGCTCAGAAAGGTGCTGATCGCCTGTTCGAGTTGTTTATGGAGATCCTGTGTGCCGCAGATGAACCGGACGGAGGCCATGCCGTAGCCATGTTCTTGCAGTCCGCCGGCAGCGGCCTGTCTGATGTCAGGGTGGTTGGCGAGTCCCAGATAGTTGTTGGCACAGAGATTGAGAACCTCCCCTTGGGCCACGCGAATCTCGGCTGCCTGAGGGCTGAGGATCTGCCGTTCGGATTTGTAGAGCCCTGCCGTGCGGATTTCAGCAAGCCGCTCCGAAACAGTTTTCTTGAGTGATTGGTATGCCATGGGACTGTTAGAAACCGAGTGCTGAGTGCTGAGACTTGGGTCATCGGCTGCTCAGTTCTCAGCACGCATCTCTCAGCACTATGATTAAGGAAAGAGCACCACTTTCCCGCACTGGCCGGAATTGATCAACTCGAATCCCCGCGCGAAGTCTTTCATGGGAAACGTATGGGTGATCACCGGCTTAATATTGAGTCCGGCCTGGAAGAGACCGGTCAAGCGATACCAGGTTTTGAAGAGTCGGCGGCCTGTTATGCCGTAGACGCGAATCCCTTTAAAAATAATTTCATTCGCGAGATCGCAATTCATCGGGCCGGTTGGAATGCCGAAGAGTGTCACGCGTCCGCCGTTCTTTACGGCGCTGAAGGCTTGATGGAAGGCCGTAGGGCTCCCCGACATTTCGAGAGAAGCGTCGACACCTTCGCCGGCGGTAATCTCGCGAATGGCGGCGGCGATCCGGTCCATTGTCTCGATCTTGGCGTCGAACACGTGATCGACGCCGACCTGTTTAGCAAGGTCCAGGCGGTACGCACTCACATCTGTGGCGATGATCATGGCGGCGCCGGCCGTTCGTGCGACGGCGGCTGCGAAGAGTCCCGTCGGACCACAACCGGTGATCAAAACCGTCTGTCCCGTGAGATCTTCGACTAAGGCGGCGTCGACGGCGTTGCCGAGCGGTTCTTGGAGGCAGGCGAGTTCCGGTGGAATGGTAGACCAAGTCTTCCACAGCACCGTTTCAGGCAAGACCACATACTCCGCGAACGATCCGTCGCGATCGACGCCGAGGATGCGGTAATCCTTACACACATGCGCCTGCCCAGTGCGACATTGAAAACAGTGACCACATGTGAGGTGCGACTCGGCGGCGACATAATCGCCTACCTTGACGAGCGTGACATTCGAGCCGACATTCACGACTTCGCCGCACATTTCATGACCTATGATACGTGGCGGGTGGATGCGGCTGTGCGCCCAGGGATCCCAATTGTAAATATGGGCATCCGTCCCGCAGAGTGAGGTGGCGGTGACGCGGATGATGGCCTCGGAAGGACCCGGTTTCGGATCCGGCCTGTCGGTGGCGGTCAACCCTGGTTGTGCCGATGCTTTGACGAGCGCACGCATGAGCTTATTGTATACCACGTGTTCGATCCCGCCTACCCTTTCAGAAAAAAACGGGTTGCCCCTGGTTTGCGAGATCGGTAGGATGCGACCTATGAAGGCTCTGCACCACCGAGGGCGTATCTTGTTGGCTGGGGTGTGTTGTGGGGCACTCTTCTGTCCAGGTTTCATCGCACCAGCGCACTCCGCATCATCGACACAGACGGTGTCCTCGTCCAGTCCCACGAAGCGGTGGGTACAATTCGAGTTGAGCCAAGCAGAGTCGATGGGAGATCCGCAAACCGGCAAGCCCGTCACGTTGACGATTTTTCTTGGAGGCGTGACAGCGGGTATGACTCCGGTGGTGGCGACTTGTGAATCGATTGCGTTTCAAGCCCAAACGGTCACCCTTGAGTCGGATACCGAGTCGATGGTGTTGAAGGGGACGGTGACGCTCGACCCGATTGTGATGAGTCGGACCTCTGTGCCTCCCAGGGCTGCACGAGTTCAAGTAACATTTGCTCGATCCCGCCAGGACACACTCGAACCGTTTATGCGACGGATCGTGTATGTAACCATGGGACCTTTGGAGCCGGCCAATGAGAAGAGTGAAGTGCCGCCCGTTCGTTCTGAGGAGTCGCAGAGCGATGATGTCATCTTGGATGAAGTACAACCGGCCGTGGAACCGGTCTCGACCGGCGCCGTAGCCGAGGAAGATCTGGTCCCGTTTGCCTCTCCAGAGGAGGGGAAGGCCTACTGGCAGCATGTCAGTCATCTTATCAGCCGGAGTTGGGCTCGCCAGATCCGCGGAATACGGCGTGCGCCAAGCAGCGAAACGGTGAAGGTCCGTTTCAAAATGCTTTCCAACGGCCGTGCCCAGCTGATCCAGATTGAGAAAGGCTCCGGCGCACGCGAGATCGACGAGGCAGGAATTTATGCGGTGATCAATGCCCAACCGTTCCTACCGTTTCCCGGTGAGCTGGAGGAGGATGCGGTGGACGTGCATGTTCGGATGCGAACCGGTAGTCGGGGACGATCTCGCGAGAGGCAGACGGTCGGAAGTCGAACAACTAGCAAGCCTGATGCGTCTAGCCAGTCTTCTAAGAAGTAGGCTGCAACCCATTCAGCCCTGACCGCGATACGATTAGTCCAGAGGAGTGATTCATGTTGAAGAGAAGAGTGCGGAGTTGGCTCGTGCTCTTGCTGTTCGGAGCGATGGTCTCGTTCCCGTTGATGGTTCACGCAGAACCAGCGCGTTGGAACTTGGATCCTGAACATTCAACGATCGAGTTTCGCGTCACGCACATGGTTGTGTCGAAGACCGCAGGCCGGTTCACGGACTATACCGGGTTTATCGACATGGATGCCGAAGTCGGCGTCGTGACCGCCATTGAGGCCACGATCAAGGCTGGGTCGGTGAATACGAGCCATGAAAAACGAGATACCCACATACGGAATGCCGACTTTCTCGATGTGGAACACTATCCGACCATGACCTTCAAGATGAAGAGCTACAAGAAAACCGCAGAGAGCTTTATCATGGTAGGAGACTTCACCCTACGCGGGGTGACCAAGGAAGTCACCCTGGCTGGCCGTTATAACGGGGCGACAAAGGATCCCTGGGGTAATATGAGGGCCGGCTTCAGCGCCGAGGGGAAACTCAACCGGAAAGATTTCGGTATGGTCTGGAACAAGACGTTGGATAGCGGTGGGCTCGTCGTCGGCGACGAGGTTCAGATCAGGCTCGATATTGAATGTATCAAGGCGAAACCTTGACAGGATGCTGAAAAAGCCCGCCAGCAGGGAGGGATGGCCCGGTGAGTCCCATGTGCTCGCGCAACGCGCGGGCTAAGAAGGCCCTCGTTGGACACGCGCAGTGGGGGACTCTCCGTGTCATCCTGGGCAACGTACACGAGCAAGCTTGGAAGGATCATCTTTACTCGCTCGCTGCGGCCTTGTCGCGGAACGGCGAGTCTCGGCGCGCCGGGGTTGGGCGGGTGAGAAGTCTGGCCTTTTTGAGCATCCTGCGTGGTCTTGGACCGCTAGCGCGTTGTTGTTCGTCATCGGCACAATCTTCTGAAAGTAATCAGTGATGAAGGCGATGGTTTTGTCGCGCACGGCGGATGTGGGAACTTCGCCGCTGCAGCTTCGCGAACTTCCAATACCAGAGCCGAGTCCCGGAGAGGTCTTGGTTCACCTCACGGTCTGTGGGGTCTGCCGGACGGATCTTCACGTCATTGAAGGTGAGTTGGCCGCCCCTTCGCTTCCGCTCATTCCCGGCCACCAAGCCGTCGGGATCGTGAGTCAGGTCGGGGCCGGTGTGACTGAGCGGACGGTCGGTGAGCGAGTCGGGGTCGCCTGGCTGCAACGCACGTGCAGTATCTGCGAATTTTGCACGAGCGGACGCGAGAATCTGTGCGAGTGCGCCAGGTTTACCGGCTATCAGGTCGATGGCGGATATGCGGAGTATGCGCTCGTCCCTGCAGCATTTGCCTATCCGATCCCGCCGGTCTTCAGTGATGAAGAAGCGGCCCCTCTCCTCTGCGCCGGAATTATCGGTTACCGCGCATTGCGTCTGAGTGGAATCCAGCCGGGCCAACGGCTCGGTCTCTATGGGTTCGGCGCGTCAGCTCACATTGCCATCCAGATTGCTCGTCATTGGGGCTGTCAGGTCTATGTCAGCTCGTTGAAACCGGAGCACCAGCGTCTCGCACGTGAATTGGGCGCTTCATGGGTGGGCGGGGCAACCGATCAGCCGCCGGAGAAGCTTCACGGCTCAATCATCTTTGCGCCGGCCGGGGAGTTGGTTCCGCCGGCCCTTCGCGCATTGGAACGCGGCGGTACGCTCGCCCTTGCCGGTATTCACATGACGGCGATTCCCTCGCTCGACTATAATCGAGAGGTTTTTGGAGAGCGGGTCATTCGAAGCGTGACAGCCAACACGAGACAGGACGGGTTCGATCTCCTGCGCGAGGCGGCTGCGATTCCGATCAAACCTCACACCCTATCGTTTCCTCTCACCGAGGCCAATCGCGCGCTGCAAGAGTTGAAGGCCGGGCGCTATCCGGGAGCCGGGGTGCTCGCCCTCTCGTAGCCGGCCCAAAGGTAGTGAGCATGGGCCTATGGTAGGATTTCCCTCGATGCGCCAGACCTGTTTTGTTCTCTGGTGTGTACGCGGCTACGCCGCACAAGAATCCCCATGGGCTTGAGAGAGGAATCCAGCGGAACTTCCGTGGCAGCGGTTGGATCGACAGCATGCCGAGCGTGCGGAACACCAAGCCAATACAAAACAAACCAGCCTACGCTAAATGTTTCTGGCGAAAAAGGGCGTGAGCCTGCTCGCTGGTTTCTTTGACTAGGACACCCATCTTAGCGTGTGAGGGTTCGAAGTCGATGGGGAGGTCGTAGTGGCGCAGCCGTTCGCTCGCGGTAGGGCCGATCGATGCGACGACCAGCTTTTTGCAGGCCTCTTTGAACTGCGCAGCGGTACCTTCCTGTTCGAGTAACTGCATGACATGATCGATCTGGGCGGCGTTGGTGATCAGCATCACCGAAATGTTTCCCGCGATGATCTCGCCTAGCACCTGCTTCAACGGGCCTGTGTTCTCAGGGAGTGCCCAACGATAAATGGGTACGGGAAAGACCTCTGCACCACGTTGTCTGAGGGCCTCCAAGAGTTCCGGGTTGGCCATGCCATACTCCTGCACGGCGACGCGGAGCCCCTTGACGGGACGGTACTCGTCGAGCGTGGATACGACCTCTACCCATGTGTTCGGTTCGGGCACCGTCAGCGTTGGTTGGAGACCGAGCGCCTTGAGGGCTACGACCGGCTTGGGTCCTCGGGCAACGATGGCAGTCTGTTTGAGGGCTTCCACAATCGACGGCCAAGGATAGCGCGTTTTGAGGAGATTGAACAGCGCGGTTGTGCCAACGCCGGTAAGAAGAACAAGAAGATCGACTCGCTCGGTTGTGAGCTTGACCCCGAACTTCAGCGCCGCGGAATTGTCATCCAGTGGAATTTCGCGAAGGGCAGGAGCGACGCGCGGGTTTCCCCCGTGGCGCTCTATGAGCCTGACGATCTCGGCCTCCATGCGGCTTTCGAAGGCAACGACGGTCAGACCATTGAAGCCGACGGTAACCATTAGGTCTTTCGAAGGAAAAAGTAAAAAGCCAAAGTGAACTGCTTTCTCAAGATCGGGAGTATGGGTATCGTAGCACAATTAGCCAGAGAGGAAGCGCAGCTGCGGCATGACTGAGGCCGGCTGGCTCTTAGGGGTTTTCAATTGACGGAGCCACGGTGTCTCCCTACTATACGAACACGACTGAGGAAGGCTATGAGTACTCCGCTCCATCGAGGATTACGCCATGTGGCGCTGCGCGTCACGAATCTCGCGCGTTCTCGCGCATTCTATGAACAGTTGTTGGGAATGAAGGTGGTATGGGAGCCGGACCCCGACAATGTGTATTTCAGCTCCGGTTCGGATAATTTCGCTTTGCATCAGATTCCAGCGTCCGATCTCGCCGCGTATCAGCCCTTAACGGGGCAATCGTTGGATCATATCGGCGTGATCCTTGAGAGTCTTGAGGCAGTCGACCGGATGTATCGGGAGATCGAACCGCGTCTGCTGCACCTGGGCGGGCGGGTCGTGACACCGCCAAAGCAGCATCGCGACGGCAGCTACTCCTTTTACTTTTCCGATCCCGACGGGACTGTCATTCAAGCATTGTACGAACCTGCCATCAGCAAACTGAGGTTCAGTGCTGAGACATGAGTGCTGAGTGCTGAGATTTAGGAAGGCGATAATGCCGGAACGAGCCGCAGCAAGGCGATTTGAGGATCTTATTGCATGGCAGAAGGCACAGGAATTGACCAGGAGGGTGTACGAGGTAACAGGAAATGGGCATTTTGCGAGAGACTTTGGGTTGCGAGATCAGGTCAGACGTTCGTCGGTCTCTTTCATGGCAAATATCGCCGAGGGATTTGAGCGAGCCAGGCAATCGGAATTTCACCAGTTCTTGAGCATTGCCAAATCCTCTTGCGCGGAACTTCGCTCTCACGTGTACGTCGCGCAGGACGCCAAGTATGTTGATGCCAGTATGTATAATGAACTGATGAGTCTTGCACAGGAGGTCACTCTCGTTCTCGGCGGTCTCAGATCAGCCGTCCAACGTCGCCGTGCAGAACGGGAATCACATGGTCGCTAGTCTTCACGTCTCAGCACTCAGCACTCAGCACTCATATCTATGAGCCAAATCTGGAACAGCTTACCGCGTGGACACTATCTGAGCCTCGCGCCCTGGGCCTGGGTTCAACTGGAGAGCGCGGTACCTCCGGGGCCTTTTCCCTTTATCGCAGGGGTGGCGCCCGAAGTTGTCGCAAGTCTCCATGAGGCCCACGGCCTCCTCTCCAGCGCGATCGATACGGCCATCAGTGATGTTTTTTCCAAGCGAGCCCCGCTCGACGATCCCGATCGTCAACGGCGATTGGAAGATGCCTATGCGGAGGTGATCAGCGCCCGTCCCTATCTGCAGCAGCACATACGGTGTGGGCGGAGGCCGGACGGTACGTTTCAATGGGAGTTTCCGACCGATTCCACCAAATCCGCCACGGTCATCAACGGCGGGCTCCGGATCTTCCATTCCGTGAAGCGGCAGGCGATTCCGATCGGGTTCGACCAGCGACAGGTGGGACCGCTGGTGGGAAAGGGCTTGGGGTTCTTGGACGGGACGCATCAGACCGACGAAATCAAAACGGTGGTGGCGACCTCAGGGCGAGATGGCGAACGCGTGCTCACGCGATTGATTGAATCCCTCCATCAGCATGAGTGTTTGGTCGGCTCGAACACCTCCTCCGTCAGATCCCGTTGGTTCGAGACGATGCAAGATCAAGACATAGTCCATCTCGGTCATGCGGCGCTGCTGTATCGGCAACGGGAGCACACGCTATTGTTCGATCCCTGGCTGCTTCCCTGGTTTGCGGAATCTTCCGTCCCGTCGCTCTGGGGATCGCTGCTGCCCAAACCGGCGGCCGTCTTCTTGACCCACGATCACGACGATCATGTGGATCCTCGCACGCTCCTGCACCTGCCCAAAGACACGCCGATCATCGTGCCGAGCCGAAGGAATCGGCGTACACTCTCCTACGATTATCTGTCGCTCTTGCGAGAACTGGGATTCGGCCTCGTGATCGAATTGGCGCACGGAGAAAGTTGGCCGTTCGAAGGAGGAGCTGTGTACTCCGTGCCGTTCTATGGCGAAGACCCTTGCGATCTGGAGATGCCGCGCAACTGCTATCTCATCGTCGATCGTGGCTACAATGTCCTCGTGCACGCGGATAGCGGGCCGACGAATAGCGGCAGATCTGCCCTCAAAGACAGAGTGATCCAGTCCCTCGTGGAGAAGCATGGGCCGATCCCGTTGGTCTTTGCCTCGCAACAACAACTACTCGAGGTCCGAGGTCATGCGACCCACGCGCCCTTGTCTCATCCTGGGAAATGGCTCGATGTGGGAGAAAACGGCTATTTGACGAACGCATATCTTGCCGATGTGTGTGCGGCGGCGCAGGCCAAGCTGTTCGTGTCTTATGCCACCGGCGGCGCAGAGTGGTATCCGGATCATCTCTCGTTCATGTTCAGCCAACGGAATCCCGCCCGCACAGCGCTGCTGACATCCCACTGGGAGCATCCTGAAGCGCTCAAAGAACTTCTCGTTACGCAGGGATGCGGGTATCATTACGGCCATGCGTTGGATTTGTTTCGTCGCACGACCGACGGGCTAGTGGGACCGCTGCCGACTGGGGAAGCGCTGACTCCCCTATCACTGTATCGGGCTGACCACGGCGATCCTCCGTTCATAAAAGCAACCAGCCGCGCCGCGCCATCTCGATAAACCGAAAGGACCGACCATGACCGTGCGCCAGAGACAGCAAACCCCGATTCTTGTCACTGGTGTCGCCGGATTCATCGGTTTTCATACCGCGACTAGATTGCTGGAGCGAGGTGAACAGGTGATCGGGCTGGATAACGTCAACGACTACTATGATGTACGGCTGAAGAAGGCGAGACTGGCGAAGCTCAATCTGTTCAAGTCGTTCTCATTCACGAAGCTCGATCTGGCCAATCGGGTTGGGATGAAGAAGCTGTTCGCGAAGCAACCGATCAGGCGAGTGGTCCATCTGGCGGCGCAAGCGGGTGTGCGCTATTCACTGGTAAACCCGCATGCCTATACGGACAGCAATATCGAAGGGTTTCTGAACATTCTCGAGGGTTGCCGGCACGCGAAGATTGAGCACCTCGTCTATGCTTCATCGAGTTCCGTCTACGGCGGTAATACCCAGATGCCGTTCTCGATTCACGACAACGTCGATCATCCGGTGTCTCTCTACGCGGCCAGCAAAAAGGCGAATGAACTCATGGCCCACTGTTATGCGCATCTCTATCGGATTCCGTGCACGGGTTTGCGGTTTTTTACGGTTTATGGGCCCTGGGGAAGGCCCGACATGGCCCTCTTTATTTTTACGAAGGCGATTCTAGAGGGAAAACCGATCGAGGTTTACAACCATGGAAAGATGCGCCGTGATTTCACCTATGTCGATGACATCGTCGACGGTGTGATCCGGACCCTCGATCATCCAGCCACGCCGAACCAAGACTGGTCTGGTGACAGACCTGATCCAGGAACCAGCTCAGCGCCGGCCCGGATCTACAATATCGGTAATCATCAGCCGATCGAACTGCTGCGTTTTATCGAGGTGTTGGAGAACGCGTTAGGAAAGAAGGCCGTAAAAAAATTGCTACCGATTCAGCCGGGCGACGTGCCGGCGACGTATGCGGGTATCGAGGACCTCACACGGGACGTCGGATTTACCCCAGCGATGCCGATCGAAGAAGGTATTGCGCGATTTGTGCAATGGTATCGTGAGTTCTACAAAAAATGAAGGGTGCCAAGCTCTTCAGATAGCCTGGCACCCCGGTCATTCGCTCTGAAGAGACTGGTTACGGGCAGCCGATCGGCACAAATCCAGGCCCAAACAGCTTCGACAGGGTGATGTATCGCGCGTTGTCGTAGAACGAATAGCTTGCGCCACGCTGATTTCTTCCCGAAAGATCTCCGCCATACGAAGGGTCTGTCCCGTAGAAGAACCCGCCACGAGTTTTCTGGACGAGGTGGATCCACTCTCCATATAGGGAACAGACTTCAGCCTGAACGGATCCTGATGAGGCGATGCTGGCATGCCAATCTTTGGCCCAATCTGGAGCGGTTTGCCCCCCGCCGGTCATACCGGTTTGATGGCGATCGGGGTACGGAGGAATATCATAGTGAGGAGCTGCAGCCACGGTGGGGCGATAGGTCGGCATATTGTCCAGCGATGGCACGACCGACAGTTCTTTCAGTGTCATCAGCTTGCAGCCCGCCACGTCCTTGTTGGTATAGAGGACAGTCCCATCAGCTTGGGGACACTCCCGCATCAGTAATGGGTCGAAGCCAGTCTTGGTATCGGCAAGTACCGACGTTGAGGACAGGACAAGAGTCGTTGCGGCGATCATGAGCAGATGGGCGGGCTGCATAGAGCACCTCCCCTGAGATGGTGGAGCAGACAGGCCTTGCGACATCGTTCACCTCTTTTATTATACTCACCGATAGTATTGACAAGCTATGCCACCGGGGAGAAAGCCGTCTATTCATCTTTCGAGGGGGGTCTTGCTACTGATGGTGGGCATGGCCAGATGGTTCCGCTGGCCGATTAGCCGGACCTAATGGCTCAATCGATTCGAACCGCGAGCTTTCAAAATTCCGCAGAACGAGATCGGCTTTGGTTAGTTGGTTGAGGCCGGATGATTGGTGACCGGACCGAACTAGTCAGTGGTATCGTCTACCAAAGTATCTACCGCGAAGTTCTACTCGATTGCTGTCCCATGCGCACATGATCGACTTGTTCCTACCTGCCTTCCGTGGCAATGCCTAAGGTAAACAAGCAGCTTTGCCTTGTTCCCTCCTCGCTGCTGGGGTATTCTCCGCCTTGAATCCGTGAAACGTTGGGCATTCGAGCCGTCTCCCTCGCCAGGACGATTTCCGTCATGACTGACTACGGCGTGCTTGCAAATCTGCTCGTGATTTTCACGGTGTCGATTGCCGTTGTCTTCATATTCCATCAGTTCAAGCTTCCCTCGATCGCCGGATTCTTGGTTGCCGGCGCACTCATCGGCCCTAATGGGTTGAACGTCATCTCGGATGTCGGCACGGTCCAAGTGTTGGCGGAGATCGGGATCGTCCTGCTCCTCTTCACCATCGGCATCGAATTCTCGTTGGTGCAATTGGCCTCCATGCGCCGCCTCATGCTCCTGGCCGCACCGCTCCAGGTCGGCGGCGTGTTGTTGATCGCATGGCTCGGGGCGATGCTGATCGGACTGTCCTGGCAACAGGGGATGTTCTGGGGATTTCTCTTCTCCCTGAGCAGCACGGCGATCGTGTTGAAGACCTTGGCCGAACGGGGGGACAGTGACTCGATCCATGGGCGAGCCACGATCGGCATCCTCATCTTTCAGGATTTGGCCGTCGTGCCCATGATGCTGCTGACGCCGATTCTTGCCAGCCAATCAGAAGGAGACGGGTTGGCGATCCTCCTTGCCTTGGGAAAGTCGGTTCTTGTCGTCGCACTCGTCATTGCAGCCGCCTGGTTTCTGGTTCCTATGCTGTTGGGACATATCGTCCGCAGCCGCAGCCGCGAGCTGTTCTTTCTGACGATCATCGTCTCCTGTCTCGGCATCGCGTGGCTCACCTCGCTCGGCGGTATTTCGTTGGCGTTGGGCGCGTTCATTGCCGGCTTAGTCATTTCCGAATCGGAGTATAGCCATCAGGCCGTGGCCGAAGTGCTGCCGTTCCGCGACAGTTTCAACAGTCTCTTCTTCGTGTCGATCGGCATCCTCATGGACTGGCGAATATTATTCGCGCATCCGTTGCCTGTGGTTGGACTATTTGTCACGATTCTGTTGGTGAAGTTTTTCGCAGGGGCCGGAGCTGTCTTATTGGCGCAGATTCCCCCACGTTCTGCGATTATGGTTGGCATCGCCCTGGCCCAGGTCGGAGAGTTTAGCTTTTTGCTGGCGCAGCAAGGGCAAGAGAGCGGTTTCTTGCGGGGTGATCCGTATCAGGTCTTTCTGGCGGTCTCGGTGCTCTCCATGATCGTTACGCCCTTTCTCATGCAATGGTCGCCGTACCTGGCTCGCCGCGCGGAGGCGTGGCAGCGGCTTCGTCATTGGCTGCCTAGTCGCACCACCGCCCATGTCCTGCATGCTCCAGGGAAGCAGATTCGGATGAAGGACCACGTCATTATTGTGGGGTATGGGTTGAACGGGAGGAATCTCGCCCGTGTCCTCGACGAGACGGAGATCCCGTATCTCGCCTTGGATCTCGACGGCGATACCGTCAGCCGTGAATCGAAACACGGAGTGCCCGTCTACTACGGCGATGCGACGAATCCGAATGTGCTGCGGCACATGAAGATCGAGAACGCGAAGGTGTTGGTGGTCGCCATTTCTGATCCGTTTACCACCAGGCGGGCTGTGCAGGTAGCCAAGGGACTCAACCCCAAGCTTCATGTCGTCGTGCGAACTCGCTACCTGCGCGAATTAGAGGAGCTGCACCAACTCGGCGCGGATGATGTGGTGCCGGAGGAATTTGAAACATCAATAGAGATATTTTCCTTAGTGCTTCGCACCTACAAACTGCCACAGAGTTTTGTGCTGCAAAAGGTGAAACAAGTTCGCAGTGAAGGGTATGCCTTGCTTCGTCGCAGCGAAGTGCCGGAACTCGCACATCATCTTCGTGACGGGACCTTGACTGATTCGGAAGTCGAAATGTGCCGCATCGATGAAGATTCGCCTGCGCAGGGGAAGACGTTGGCTGATATTGCTCTCCGCTCACGTACGGGCGCTTCGGTGATCGCTTGGACACATGCCGGGGTGACGGAAGCAAATCCCTCGGACAATACTCGGTTAACGGCGGGCGATATTGTGGTGTTACTCGGTTCACGCCCCCAGATTCAGCAGGCAATGGAGCTGTTAGTACAGATGGATACGAGATAAGCTGCTAGCGTCCTGGCGTCGTCATGAGCTGATAGGCCTCCTCCAGCGTTGCCACTTCAATGACGTTGATGTTCCATTTGGTTGCCAGCTGGGAGAGGTCCCAATCAGCCGTGTCCAGTTGCCCGCGAGGCACCAGTATGGTTTTAAACTGTGCGCGAGCCGCCGCTTCGATTTTGACGAGCAGTGCACTGACTGATTTGATCTGACCGCCCGGCATAATTTTACCGGTAAAGGCGACGTCCGATTTGATGTGGTCGCCTCGCCAGGCTGCCACGAGGCCGACCGCGACGGCGCCACTGGCACTCGTTCCCTCGGTCAACGCATTGTATGACCGGTTCTTGATTGTGATCACCCAGTCTCGTCCATCTTCTCCCACCGCCTTCGTGGCAGCTGCGACCGCTTGCCTGACGCCTTCCTTCCAATCCTCGCTGACGATTGAACCACCACCCAGGTTAATCTCATTGAATTGGACTGTCGGGCCCTCTCGTCCAGGGTCTTTGTCAATTTGGAGCACGATATAGTGGATAATTCCGGTCTGCCCGCTGGCGAGCACACCCAGCGCCGGCACCGTTGCAAGACGATGGCTTTCGGCTGACCAGACCGGGAAGGCTTGTGTGGGAAACATAATTGCCGCGAGAGGAAGAACAAGGTGGAGCATCATCCTTTTCGTGCGTCTGCCCGAGATGGTGCTCACTGCACGTACCTCTCCCAGCGAGGCAGGACTCGCTCGTTGAGCGGATAGTCGAGGGGCTGTCCGGCATGCGCCGACGCAAGAAGCGTGGCGTTCATTTCATAGTACCACTTCGCCGGGGTTATAGACTGCGCAGCTTGATCGATCGCGAACTTAACGAGAGGGTCAGGAACTTCAAGCCAACCGGCACCAATTGCCGATCGTTCCATGATCCTTGAGCTACCTGTGCCGGTCCAACTGGGATCGTCGAGCTAGGGTTTACCAATTCCCTATACCCCATAAAAGGAGTGGCCGAGGTTGCCCTTTACTGCGCGCATCGAACGAGCACGTTTTTATTGCGCGCTCTGCGAGCAAGAAGGGCACCTGGCCGCTCCTTCCCTTTCCTTGACAAGAAAAAGAAGCGGAGACTATAGTCAAAATTGGATTGAAATCGCCACATTCATGCGAATCTGATAGGAAAGAGGGTGTCATGGCAATCGCGCAGATGGATCCAGCCGTAGCGTTGGATAACCTACGGTCGTCCAAACCTGACAAGGTGACGATTGTGTTGCTGAGCGGCGACATGGACCGAGCGATGGCGGCATTCATTATTGCCACCGGGGCCGCCGCCATGGGGATGCAGGTCACCGTCTTTTTCACCTTCTGGGGCCTCAACGCCATTCGCCGGAAAGGCGCGAGCAGCTCTGCCAAGGATTGGCTTCGTCAGATGTTCGGTCTGCTAAATAAAGGTGGCGCAGACAGCCTTCCCCTCTCGCGGTTCCATTTCTGGGGACTGGGCACGAAGATGATGCAAAAGGTCATGAAGCAAAACCGGATGCCGGGCGTGCCGGAACTCATGGAGACGGCGCTGGGTCTCGGTGTTCACTTTATTGCTTGCACAACCACCATGGGGCTCATGGGGATTACTAAAGATACGCTGATCGAGGGCATCGATCAGTTCGCCGGAGTGACCACGTATCTTGCTGAAGCTAAGCAAGGCAGCGTGAACTTGTTTATTTAAGGTCGAGGCTAAGGTCTAGGCTAAGCCTTGACCTTAGCCTCAACCTTCATGGAGTCGTTGATGCCACAAGCCGATGTGAAGCTCGATACGCTTGGGTACTTTTGCCCGATGCCGATTATCATGACCTTGAAGAAGATCAAGGAACTCACGTTGGGCCAGGTTCTTGAAGTCGTCTCAGACGACGAGGGCATTAAGAAGGACATGCCGGCCTGGTGCGACACGACTGGCCATCAGATGGTTGGTTTCGAAGAAGAGCAAACAAAGTCAGGAACGATCTATAAAGCGTTTGTGAAAAAGACGAAGTAGCTGCACAGGCAGTGGCTCACGGGAAAGAGAAGCCGGAGGGATGATAATCAGACCTCCGGCTTCGTTGTTTCGATTCTTGATGAGGCATGGACGTGGATCGAATCGTCGAATGCGTGCCGAACTTCAGTGAGGGACGAAACCAGACGACGGTGCGTGCCCTGGTGAATGCGGTGGAGTCCGTGCCGGGGGTCTGGCTGCTGGACCACACGATGGATCGAGACCACCATCGCTCCGTCTTGAGCTTTGCCGGAGAACCGGACGCCGTCGTTGAAGCGGCCTTTCGCACAATTCGCGTGGCGACCGATCTCATCGATCTTCGGAAGCACAAGGGCGTGCACCCGCGGGTGGGGGCGACGGACGTCGTGCCCTTCGTGCCGTTGCATGGCACGACGATGCAGGATTGTATCCATCTGGCGAAGCGATTGGGACAATGGGTAGGAACAGAACTGGAGATCCCGGTATTCCTTTACGAACAGGCGGCCCTGCACCGCGATCATGCTCCGCTTGAATCAGTTCGTCGAGGAGGGCTACAAGGCCTTGCCTTCCGCATGGCTTCCGATCCGGACTGGACACCGGACTTTGGTCCCTTTCACCTTCACAAGACGGCGGGCGCCCTGGTGATCGGTGCGCGACCCCACTTGATCGCTTTTAATGTGAATCTCCGCTCGACAGATCTGGCACTGGCCCGATCCATTGCGAAAGACATTCGCCAATCGAATGGGGGCCTGCCCCATCTCAAAGCGATTGGCGTGGAGTTAGCCAGTCGACAGATGGTTCAGGTCGCGATGAGTCTCACCGATTACAGCATCACACCTCTCCACGTTGCATTTGAAGCGGTCCGAGCGCTCGCAGCCAAGCACGGTGTCGAGGTAGCGGGGAGCGAAGTGATTGGGCTTGTGCCCCAAGCTGCCCTGGTCCAGACCGCCGGGTATAGTCTGGCGCTGGAGCAGTTCGATCCAACGCAAGTATTGGAAATGAGATTGGAGACTCGGCTATTAGATGAGCCGGTTCGACAAGCCCAATCTCGCGAACAGGAGCCGATTGATCTGCACACACAATCGATCGCGGACTTTCTGGACACAGTGGCCGCAGCGACTCCTATTCCAGCCGGCGGCACGGTTGCTGCCTTGGTAGGCGCCCTCGCAGCCTCGCTGGGAATCATGGGCGCGCGCCTCAGCCGGCAACGAGGAGTGGAATATCGCCTGAATGAGATTAGCCTCCGGCTTCGCGAACTCATGCAAGCAGATGGCGATGCCTATCAACGATATATCCAGGCAACGAGGCTTGCGAAGACTGACCGGACTCGTCCTGCCGTCTTGTCGTCTGCGCTCCATCTGGCGACGGAGATCCCACTTGAAATTGCCGAACTGGCGACGAAGGCCGGTGCCCTTCTTCATGCCTGCTCGGCAGAGGCGAAGCCGCGCGTTCGGTCTGACCTCACCGTTGGACTAGTGCTGGCTATTGCTGCAGCCGATGCAGGGCGTCATACGATCAAAGAAAACATAAAACTCCAACACAATCAAATATTTAGATCATCAATTCTCGATCGGATTCAGCAAATGACAAACCGTCTTGAGGAACTCAGGGGGTCATGTTACACTGCCTTCCCAGGCCAAGGTCAGGCTGGCACGACAAAAAAACCTGTACAGGCATCGCCTGAGAAAGTACACAGTCGAAAAGAATGGAAATCAAAGTCTTCAATAATAACGTCGAGAAAGCCCTCAAAGTTGCTAAGAAAAAACTCGCGGGGGAAGGACTCTTCCGCGAACTGAAGCGTCGGCGATTTTACGAAAAGCCGAGTGTCAGAAAGAAAGCCAAGCAGCGCGAGGCGCAACGGCGGCGTCAAAAGTGGCTGTCGAAGCGCAAGCCAGAGTAAGCGTCCTCCCACGGACTCACCCAATCGGTTGATCGCATTTCTCCCAAGGCCTTCATCGCCCTCCTCGTCCATGCGCCAGGACCAGATCACTGCAGCGCTTCGAATCGTGAAGCGCGAGATCCAGCAATGGGAGGAGCCGGTCGTCGGCGTGGTGGCGCGCGAGTCGAACCGAGACCCCTTTCGCATCCTTATATCCTGTCTGCTCAGCCTCCGAACCAAAGACAAGACGACACGTGAAGCCAGTGCCAGGCTGTTCGCGTTAGCGCATCGGCCGGCTACGATGCTGACCCTGCCGCTCCGAAAGATCGAACGCGCCATCTATCCCGTCGGGTTCTACCGGACAAAAGCCAAATCCATTCGTGCTATTTGCCGTCGTCTGCTGAACGTGTATGGAGGCATAGTTCCCGACTCCATCGAGGAGTTGGTCACACTGTCGGGGGTCGGCCGGAAAACGGCGAACTTGGTGGTGACGGTCGGCTATGGCAAGCCTGGCATCTGCGTGGATATCCACGTGCATCGGATCAGCAATCGCTGGGGCTATGTCAGGACGAAGACACCGGAGGATACCGAGAAGGCGCTGCGCAGGAAATTGCCAACGTCACATTGGATTACCTTCAACGACTTGCTTGTCCCCTACGGGCAGAACCTCTGCCAACCAGTCTCACCCTTCTGCAGCAAGTGCAAACTCATCGAATACTGCGACCGCGTAGGAGTTAAAAGATCACGATAGGCGCGAGGGGGTGACGCGTGAGCGCGTGAAATTCATCGTCGCCTGACGCTACGTTTTACGCCTCACGGCATTCAGATGAACAACTTCGTTTCCGCGTCAGACGTGAGCACAATAATTGCGGGTAGACCCATGACTTCGTCAACGTTCTTTTCGACGACGGCACTGTCCACGCCCATATATTCCAGTCCGGCACTGCAGGCGATCAGGCGAAACTTCCCAACGTGTTTTGCATCCTGAAACATTTCAGAAATCTTCGGTACCTTCTTTTCTTTCAAGAGCTGCGCCACTTCGCCGGCTGAGGCGGCATACTCAGGGGGAAAGTCCACCTGATCGATCTTTCCCTCGGCCAGCTTCTTGATCGTCCAGAACAATAAGATCACGATCACGTCCTTTCCCATCGCCGCGGCAGTGAGACCAAGGGTCGCGACCTGGTGCAGCGTATCGTAGGTGGCGTGATGGGCGAAGATGACAAACTTGGGTTGAACCGGCATGGTCGGTGGCTACTCCTTCGTGGCGCGCGTCTTGACGCTATTCACATAATCGGTGATGGCCGCATCCACTTCGCCCGCGGTCATGGGACGGTCATGCGTTTCACTTTCGTCCACGAGATACAGATCGCGCTCTTTTTCCTGCCGCAGGATCACGGAATTCTCCGGCGTCACCTCGATCAGCATGAACCACTCTCGAGCCCCCTTCGTGATCACGACCTCCTTGCCCAAGCCTTTCTTCGTAATCTCGATATGTAAATCATCGGACGCGCCGATCAACGAGGGGCAGGTCAGGAGCCCTATGCCTAGACCCGCAACCCCGAGCAAGGCGCCGATCCGAAGCGTGATGGACGAACGAGGCGACATGGCAGAAAGATTATAGCCCGTGAGAAACGTGCCGTAAACACTTGCGGAGACCTGGTTTGTCGGCTTGAGTGCCCCCAGGTCACATGCTAGGATACGAAACGCATGGATGACTTATACGCAACGGTGCAGCAATGGGTTCCAGTTGATGTGCTTATCGGTCTCACCGTGGCCTCGGTCATCGGATTTATCGGTTCTCTGATTGCCATTCCGCTGATTCTGGTCCGCTTGCCTGCCGACTATTTTGACACGCGTACTCCTCGCCATTGGATGAAAGATCATCACCCAGTGCTGCGCCTGTTTGGGTTGGTCGTCAAGAATGTCGTTGGCGCCGTGTTCCTCTTGGCCGGCTTTGCCATGCTTTTCTTGCCCGGACAAGGCCTCCTGACGATGCTGATCGGAATCTCGCTCATGGATTTCCCCAAAAAGCGTGAGCTGGAGGCGAAAATGGTCGGCCAGCCGACCCTACTGAGTGTCATTAACGGCATGCGCCGTCAGTTTGATAAACCACCGCTGACACTGGCCCCGAACCCAAGCCCGCATCATGCCGACTACCGAGTCCAGCCGTAAGACGCTCTACCTGATCGATGGGAGCGCCTATATTTATCGCGCCTTCTTTGCCCTGCCGGCCCTGAACAATTCCCAAGGCCTCCAGACCAACGCCATCCTCGGGTTTACAACAATGTTGCTGAAGATTATTCGTGAACGGAAGCCGGATGGCCTCGTCGTGGCGTTTGACGAAAAGGGCCCGACGTTGCGCCACACGGAGTTCAAGGCTTACAAGGCACAGCGGCCGCCGATGCCGGAAGGCATGAGCGCCCAGATTCCCTACATCCATCGCGTGGTGGACGCCCTCAACATTCCCGCAGTCCGACAAGCCGGGTACGAGGCGGACGATTTGATCGGCACGCTTGCGCACCAGGCGGAACAGGCCGGCTGCGACGTCGTCATTGTCACCGGCGACAAGGACATGTTCCAACTCCTGACGCCTCACGTGCGCATGTACGATCCTGTGAAAGACAAGTGGCTTGGCGAAGCGGAGTGCCTCGAACGCTTCGGTGTGGAGCCGGCGCGCGTCGTGGAGATCATGGGCCTCATGGGCGATGCGACGGACAATATTCCCGGTGTGAAGGGCATCGGTGAGAAGACGGCGATGAAGCTGATCACCCAGTTCGGAACGATAGAGGAACTCTTACGCCATGTGGAGGAAGTCACGCCGCCTCGGATCAAGGCTTTGCTGATCGCCCAGGCGGAAAATGCCCGCCTCAGCCGGCGGCTGGCGACCATTGAAGTGGATAGTCCCGTCACATTCGATGCCGCAACCTATCAGCTGAAGCCTCCGCATCAGGACCAGCTCACCGATCTGTTGCGCGAACTGGGGTTCACCACACTCCTCAAATCATTTCAGCCGTCGTTCACACAAGCTGATGCGAATGCGGTTGAGACAGAGATCGTTCAAGATGAACCGTCCGCACAGCGATTTGTGGAGGGATTACCGAAGGGCGGCGCCCTTGGCCTGCAATGTCTGCTCTCCCCTGGGCCAGGTGTGCAGGCGGATGTGCAGGGGATCGCACTTTCGATTGGAGAGAAGACCGCGTTCATTCCTCTCGACGTTCGAACCTACATGCGGCCCATCATTGCGTTGCTGCACGATTCCACCAGAACCAAGGTGGTCCATGACCTGAAGGCGACTTTACTGGCCTTTCACCGCATTGGAGTGACTCTTGCCGGCCCCTATCTGGATACCATGGTGGCGGACTATCTCCTCAATCCCAATCGCCGCGACCACCAGCTTGAAACCATCGCGTGGGAAGTGTTGAACCATCGGCTTGGGACAGGACAAACAACTACCGCCGCACCGCAATCCCTTTTCGATGAAGACACCGGATCTCGAGAGAAGGCAGCGGAGGCTGCATCGGTGCTGGCCAAGCTCGCCCAGCCGGTGACGGAGCGACTGTCGGAACAAGGAAGCTTTACGCTCTTTACCAATGTTGAAATGCCGCTGGTGCCGGTGTTGGCCGAGATCGAGCGGAACGGATTCTTATTGGATGTCGAAGGTCTACGCGCGCTCAGCAAAGAATTGGAACGGGACCTCGACAAGATAATGGAGACCATCGCTGTGGCGGCCGGCGGCGAGTTCAACATCAATTCGCCGAAGCAGCTCGCTACGGTGCTCTTCGAGAAGTTGGGGCTCAAACCGATCAGGAAAACCAAAACCGGCTACTCGACCGATGAAGACACGCTGACGCAGCTCGCCACCCAGCACGAGTTGCCCGCGCAGATTGTGAACTATCGGAGCTTGAGTAAACTCAAGTCCACCTATGTGGACGCGTTACCGGAATTGGTGAATCCGGAGACCAAGCGGCTCCATACGTCGCTCAATCAGACCGTCGCGGCGACTGGACGGCTCTCTTCTACCGATCCGAATCTGCAAAATATTCCGGTGAAGGGCGAATATGGATTACGAATCAGAGAAGCGTTTATCGCGCCGGCCGGCCACACCTTACTCTGCGCCGACTACAGCCAGATCGAGCCTCGTATCCTCGCGCACCTGTCGCAAGATCCTCGCTTGCTCGCCGTGTTTGCCAAGAGCGAGGACATTCACATGGCGACGGCCATGGAGATTTTCGGTCTGCCCTCCAGTCAGATCACGCGAGACATGCGGCGCGTGGCCAAGACCGTCGTCTTCGGCATTGTGTATGGGATCAGTCCGTTTGGCCTGGCCTTGAATATCGGCGTGCCACAGGCGGACGCGAAGAAGTACATCGAGACGTTCTTCGAGAAGTTTTCGGCGGTACGCGCATTGATGGACCGAAATATCGAAGAAGGAAAAACGAAAGGCTACACCACCACGATCCTCGGTCGGCGGCGTCCGATTCCCGAGTTACAGAGCGGCGATCCCGTGCAGCGTGGATTCGGCGAACGCATGGCCGTCAACAGCCCGATCCAGGGCTCAGCCGCGGATCTCATCAAAGTGGCGATGATTAATGTGAACAATGCCCTGCGTCACGAGATGCCGCACTCGAAAATGATCCTGCAAGTGCATGACGAACTGATCTTTGAAGTGCCGGAGAAGGAATTGGAGGAGGCAAAGCAACTTGTGAAGACAGAGATGGAAGAGACGGGGAAGAAAATGGGATTATCGGTGCGGCTGAAAGTGGACTTGGGAACAGGGCATAATTGGAGGGTGGCGCATCCATAATACATACAACGCGAGGTGAGATATGCAAAACGTACGTCTTTCTGGGGCGTGGTTGATAGCAGGTATCAGTCTTTGCGCGTTGGGGTTCCTGCTGTTCATGGGGCAGCCGTTTGCGGCGAAGGCGCAAGAGCCGAAACGGTTTCAGTACAAAATCGTTGAGGTCCTTCCTGACACTCAAAATATGCAAACCATGCTGAACGAGTTCGGAGGGAGTGGGTGGGAACTGGTGGCGGTCTCGATGGGAAATATGACGGAGCCGAGGTTGATCTTTAAGAAGTAAAGAAGTGCGGGGCAGTGAGGCGATTTCTTTGCTCCCGGAACCCCCACTTCAGAAAGTGGTCGTTCGACGGCCGCAGTTGAGATCGTCTTTGTTCTAAGAGTAAGGAGACATATGAAGCGACTCTTTGTCTCTCAAAGCTTAGTTGAGGTTGAGTCGCTAAAGGAGCTTCTGCGCACCGACGATATTCTCTGCACGATAAGAAATCAGCAAGGATCCAGTCTGGCGGGTGAAGTCCCGTTCGTTGAAGTGTTCCCAGAATTGTGGGTGATAAACGATGCTGATTTTGATCGAGCCAAGGAGCTTCTGGAAGAACAGGGAAGTGGAGATGAAGTCGAGCGACCCACGTGGGTTTGCGCTGGATGTGGGGAGAAGCACGTTGGTCTGTTTACTGCCTGTTGGAAGTGCGGGCGTGAAAATGATGCAAAGTTAGAGGCACGCACTGGAGAAAACAAAGAGGTCTGACCCAGTAGAATTGTCGCCGCCAGAATATGCAAATCGTGCTGAATGAGTTCGGAGCGGACGGGTGGGAGCTGGTGGCGGTCTCAATGGCGAGTATGACGGAGCCGAGGTTGATCTTTCAGAAGTGAGGGGGACCGGGAGCAGCCAGCCGTCCTTCTTGCTCGCAGAGCGCGTACGATCAGAATGTGCTCGCTCGATGCGCGCAGTAAAGGACAGACTGGCTGCTCCCGATGAAAGATGAGGTAATGGAGAGGATCAGTGGGGTCGGCGCGCGCAGTGGGATCATCCCAGCCACCTCAAGTGAAAAAATAGTGATACCTCTGCGTCGGGATTGACAGCATCGTGCTCCATGCTAAAGGAGGCCTAACATGGCGAGAGAGGCAACATTGTTTGACAGCGCTGATGGGAGCGTGTTGAAAGGTTATCGGCTTCTTCAGCGAGGGGGAGCGAACATTCCGCCGATGTGGATACAACGGGCTTCTGAGTCGCGCTGTCGGCTGCACAAGGACGTGGTGCAGGCGCTTCGTCGAAAGAGCAAGGCGGGGCAGAGCACTCTCAAGGAATGGGAAACGCGTTACAACAAGGAATGCTTTTATTACGGGTTGCGTGTGCTCCTCGAATTGGCAAGAAAGGGCAAGACGAGAATGACCAAGGCCCCTCGTTCCTAGGTCGTATAGAACGCCTGCACGATTTCCCCTCCTAATCGACGCTCCCATCTCTATAGGCATTTGGCGCCAGATTACCCTCTTGACAGCCCTTGTCTCGGCATATAACATTTTGTGACATGACGGCCAAACAGTTCAGACAGGCGCGGGTTCGGTTGGGGTACACGCAGGCGAAGCTGGCGGAGGTGCTTGAACTGAGCCGGATGACGATCAGCCGCTATGAGGCCGGCACGTGGGAGGTGCCCTTATCGGTCGAGATGGCGTTGGATCAGTTGGGGTCGGCTCAGATTCCTATGTTAGGGATGGTGGCGGCTGGGGTGCCGATCGAACCGATCACGCAAGCTGAACTGGTGGCGGTGCTGCCGCCGTTGTTGCGCGGGGGAGAGACCTTCGCATTGCGGGTGAAAGGCGAGTCGATGAAGGACGACGGCATTTTCCCCGGCGATTTGGTGGTGGTGAGGAAGCAGGGTACTGCTCGGAACGGGCAGACGGTGGTGGCGTTGGTCAACAATGAGGCGACGCTCAAGAAGTACTACCGCAAGGACGGTCGGATTGAACTGCATCCGGCGAATGCAGCGATGAAGCCGATCATCGTGTCGTCGCAGGACGAGTGTAGCATTCAGGGAATTGTCGCAGGGGTGATCCGGCACTTCAACGAATCGTGAGGTGTTCTATGGCTCTGGTGCAACAACAAGCGATTGAGTTTCCGTTTCGCACAGAGGATGGCGACGAAATCATCGATGCGCCACGCCATCTGTTGGCGGCGTTGCGACGGAGTGCGGTGTCGACTGATCGGCCGAAGGGATTAGTGCTGTTGTCCGGCCCGCCGTCGGTCTATCGACTGGGTCTCTGTGCCGCTGTCGATCGCGCGCTGGCCGGTGAACCGGTGTTGTATCTGGCCGGCGCCAATGTCTTTGATCCGTTCTTGGTGGGCCGGTTGGCTCGGGCAGGTCGGGTGGCCCCGGCTCATGTGCTGCAACAGATTCATGTCTCACGGGCCTTCACCTGTCATCAGATGGTCCGGTTGGTCACGGATTGTCTCCCGTCGGCGTTGCGCACCTATGATGCGCGATTCGTCATTCTCGCCGGTCCGCTCGACACATTGTACGATCAGTCGGTGCCGGAGGCGGAAACGATGCGCCTCTTTCGTGCCATGACGGAGGCGCTTCAGGATATGGCTGGCCATAGTGTGCAAGTGCTGTGTGTGACCCCGCTCGCCCCGCCTGAATCCGGCGGACGCAGCCGATTTGTGGAGGCACTCCGTGCGCAGGCGCGCCGTGCGATCGACCTGCGCGAGGCCGAGGATGGTCTGTGGCTTCAGGAAGAGGGAGGGCTTGAGCCCAAACGCTGGATGATTCCGCGTCTGCTCTGGAATCGGTTGTAGACATGGGGCGTACGCTTGCCACGTTCACGCAATTGGTCCAGCAGGAAATCGATTCGTGGAGCCGCTATCCGCGAGCAGGTGTTCCGGCTACTCCGCCGTGCTCCCTGTCGTATCAGCACCAGAGAAGTGGAACGATACGAACTCGGCGCGCTTCGTCCAACCCCGGTGCTGGAAGTCTCGGTTCACGCTCCCGCGCAGTTCTCATCTCTTACGCAACAACTGATCCGCGCCTGCCCCGATGCGCAGTTCTTTCACGTGGATGTGTCGCTGCCGCAGCGCTACTTTTATGATCGGGAACTCTTTCCTCTGGTCCGTTGCGAGGTTGACCTCACCGTCGAAGGCCGGATTCAGTCGATTCAGTCGCTGGAGTCGCCCTGGGACACGGACTATGGTTTTCCTCCACTCGCGATCATGGAGCTGTCGCCGGACAGTCCGTCGCCCAACCCGAATCATGGCGGACGCAACTCGCTCGTGGTGCGGATGGATGGGGAGGAACGTGTGTTGGAAGGTGATGATGCCGACGTAGTCCAGCGCCTCAACCAGCTGCTCGTGCGACAGGACCCCGACATTCTCTTGACGGACTGGGGCGATTCCTACCTTCTGCCGCGCCTCATGGTCATGGCGGATCGGCTGCGCATGCCGCTCGCGCTCAATCGCGATCCCCATCGATCCATCGGCGCCAGGAAACCCCATTCGTATTTTTCGTACGGCCGCATCCTCTCCCATGCCGGTGCCCGCACGCTGTCGGGACGATTGCACCTCGATCGGCACAATTCGTTTGCGCTGGCGGAAATGGGCCTGGCTGGACTCATCGAGCAGGCCCGTGTCGCGAAGGTTGATTTGCAACAGATGGCACGCACGACGACAGGGACGGGGATCACCTCGATGCAGCTCGAAACGGCTTGTCGAGACGGCCTGCTGATTCCCTATCGGAAGCAGGAGCCGGAAGCCTTTAAATCCGCGCTCGAGTTGCTGCAGACCGATCAGGGCGGATTGGTGTTCGCGCCGATCGTCGGCTATCACGAACATGTCGGTGAACTGGATTTCTCGTCGATGTATCCCTCCATTATGGTGCGCTTCAACATCTCGTCCGAGACGGTCAATTGACGGTGCTGTCGCAATGAGCCGGCCGCGCGGGTGCCGGAGATCGGCCACCACACCTGCCTCCATCACGAGGGATTGGTGCCTCGCACGCTGGCCCCGTTGCTCGACAAGCGCGCGAAGTACAAACGGCTCATGGCTGTTGCGACACAGCCGGCGACGAGGGCCGTGCTCGATCAACGGCAAACAGTGCTCAAGTGGCTGCTCGTCGTCTCGTTCGGTTATTTGGGATACAAGAATGCCCGGTTTGGTCGGATCGAAGCACACGAGTCCGTGACCGCCTACAGCCGTGATCTGCTGCTGCAGGCCAAGGAAGTTGCCGAGCGGCAGGGCTATCGCATGCTGCATGCGATTGTGGATTCGCTCTGGCTCGTCAAGCCCGGCGCGGTCAGGGCAGACTACGACAGGCTTGCTCAGGCGATCTCCAAGCAGACGGAGCTCTCGATCGGCGTAGAAGGGCTCTATCAGTGGATTGGGTTTCTTCCGTCACGGGCCAATCCGCTCATGCCGGTGCCGAATCAGTTCGTGGGCCTGTTTGACCATGGCGCTATGAAAATCCGCGGCATCGAAATCCGTCGTAGCGATGCCCCATTTCTCGTCAAGCGGGCACAGGCAGAGCTGTTGCGTTGTCTGAGTGAGGCGCGAACGTTGGCTGAGTTGCGTGGACAGATTCCGCAGGCATTGGAGATCGTCCGTACCTATCGGCGCCATCTCATCGATGGGCATGCCACCGTTGAAGAGCTGGCCATCACGAAATCACTCTCGAAAGAGCCGAAGGCCTATCGTCATCGGACCTTGTCGATGATTGCGGCACAGGAACTGCTCGCGCGCGGCGTGTCGCTCCAAGCCGGCGACACGATTCACTACATCATTACGGATGCCGATGCGGCCTATCTGCCTGACCGAGCGCGTGCAGTAGCCGGACTCAACGGGACCTGGAGCTACGATGTTTCGGCCTATGACAGTCTGCTTCTGAAGGCGGCCCTCGTGCTGTTGACGTCCTTAGGCGTGACGGCGACCTCGTTGAGCGAATCCACCGATCCTACCCACCGTGCTGCACATGGCTTGGTGGATGGCAACCAAGCCAGCCTGTCATCGGAGGCCTAGCAGGATGCCTTCTATGAATAGAGGGTACGGACGATTTCTGTCGTGTTGAACAGCATTACGTTAAGACGAGTATAGGCCGCGTGACCGTAGTAGTGGTCGCGCGCATTGGTTGACCCGGTGGAATCTTTGTAGTCGGCGAGAATCCCCAGTCCCTCACTGGGAATTCGGACGGCGCGGCGGGCACATTCCAGCCATCGTTCGAATCCATCAAACGGCTCCACGAGTTCCCACAAGGCTTTATTGGCCGCTTGGGCTGCCTCGGTCGTCGGCACAGCATCGCTGCCGGCCACTGCCAATTCTTGAATGTAATCTCCGCCCCAGGCGATCGGCATCTCCATCGTGATCTGGGGCAACTCCATCTTCGAGAGCCAAGTCTTTCCATCGGTCCGCATGCTTCGGTGGTTGACGATGTGCAGCAGTTTTCCCAATCCGGACGGGTCCCACCCGTAGCGTACCGGCATGCCGAATGTAACGACGTCTAGCGTCGCTCCATTGAGGATGGCGCTACTCGATAGCAGCGGAGTGACACGTTGGATCGTCGAGACGATGTCTAGTCGATTGACCTGCGAGGCAAAAGCCGACAAGAGGTCGAGCATGCGAGTCCGGCTGCTGCTCGAGGTCACACATAAGAGGTTCGAGACGAGGGCGAGAACTAACCCGGCCTGCCCATGTGCCTGCACGAGGATTCGGTCTCCTTGGCTCAACTTGTGTGTCTCACCCCAGTTGTGAAGGCGTTCGAGCATCGAGACAGCGGCCATGGCACGCCCTAGGTGATGGTGTTCACAGGACCAGAGCTCGCGGACGCAATGGATTGGAGGATCCAGGCCTCGGTTGAGTGATTGTCTCATCAATTCCAGATAGGTGTATGTAAAGTTTCCGGCGTCCCCGATCTGCTCATCGAGTAGCTTCTTGGTGGCCCCATCATTTGCGAGCGGCGGTTTGAGCCCGCCGGGCAGCGGTGACATGCCATTACTGCTTTCCCGCATCAGGGCCAATAAGGCATCAAGGCCCGCCACGCCGCGCGAATAGCCACGCTTGAGGCCGCCTAGTTCGTCCAACCGTTGCACCCCAAACACGTCGGTTCCCATGATGGAGCCGTGCAGCAAGACAATCATGCGGACACCAGCGTGCGAGAGGCGCTTGCCGAGGGTTGCCATCGCGTCCTGCGCGGGAGGCGATTCGGGCAGGGCAGTCGGGGTGACCTCACGAATGGTGAGGCGCTCGCCGGGATTCTTTCGTGACATCTCGTCGTGTTGAAAGCTGTTTTCGATCGGCATGGGAGAGTTACATACCCGATGTAAGTCACGGACTGCAACGGAAGATCAGCGGGATTCCCCGAAAGTCCGCCAGCATCGTTCTCGCTTCGCTCAGAAGTTCAACGTATAGGGTCGAGCCTTTCGGGTATCGGAATCACTGGATACGTGGGAATGCCAGTTGGGCGATCATGTGGGGGGGGGGAGAGATCTGTACCTGGCCCTCACCTTCTGGACAGGACTGACGTGCCAGGAGCCATCCCACCCCATGAATTCTGATGGATCGTCTGGGCGAGGTCTTGCCTCGCTTGCCTTGGCGGAAAACGCCATGATAGCGTAGATGTTCCCTTGGAATAGAATAGAAAGAAGTTATCTGTGCACACACCGATGAGCCTTGATCGCGGATGGTCGATTCGAATATTGGTCGTATCTCTTTTCTTTCTCTGTCTGGTCCTTCCGAGAGGTGCGGCGGTTGCCACTGTATCGGTGCCGGCACCTGACTCACTGGCTCCGACCGAGCACGTGATTCTCTTTGTTCTAGAGGGATTCGGCCAGGACTCTCTGAAAGGCGGTGCGATGCCGACGCTCAGCCGGTTAATCAAGAAAGGGGCTGTCACTTGGTCGGCCACAGCAGTGAAACCTGCGTTACGGCTGCCGACGATGGCGTCATTGATTACGGGAATGCCGGTCGAAAAACACGGCATTACCTGGAACACCTTCGAATTCAGCCGCGGCTATCCACGCGCTCCGAGCGTGTTCGACTATCTCGATTTAAGCGGGGGGCGCGACAGCGCGATTTTCTTTATGGATGAGTCGCTCTATCAGTTGGCGCGACCTGAGCCCTACACAGATTATCAGATGTGTGGACCTCTGAAGCCCGAGTGCAACACGGATCGAGTCGTGTCCTACATCCGTCAATACTTCAAGAAGGCCGTCAGCGGTCATGGTTACGGGCATGCCATCCTTTCGCTGCCGCATTTCCTGGTCGTGCATCTTCCTGAGGCAGGTCGAGTGGGCGCGTCCCGAGGCTGGACCTCGAAGGAGTACCGTGACGCGCTTCGCACGGTGGATAAGGCCATGCAGTCCGTGTTGGATATCTATCAAGAGCAGGGGCTGACCAAGCGGACGACCTTGTTTGTGACGTCGCTCAGTGCCGAAGGCAAGGATGCGAATCAGGAACAGGCTGACGCAGCCGTTCCGATGGTTCCGTGGATTGCCTCGGGGGTGGGGATTAAACCTGGTCACGAGATTCACCAACCGGTCTCCATTTTAGATACCGGTGCGACGGTGATGCGGACGTTGGGGTTACAGACACATACCGAATGGGAGAGTCATGCCGTGGAAGAAATATTTCAGGCTGCCTTTTCCGCGGCCCCACAGGGATCCAGCATGCAGTAGGTCGCATGATGCAACGTGTTAGATGGTACATGATCTGGTGTCTGGTTGGATGGGTACTCGGCTCTGCTTCAATCGTTCAGCCCGCTGCGGCCGGTCAGCCGGCTGCCTACACCCATGAACACGTGATTACCATCGACGCCACTACCATGAATCCTCAGTCCTGGTGGCAAGTGCCCGGCATCACCCCGTCCATTTATGCGTCGGACCCAGAGTCCATGGATGCGTATAAGACGACAGAGTCTCGTGCCCTCAAACTGAAGCCCGGGAAATATAAATTTGGGACTTTCACATTTGATTTTCCGTTCACGGTGAACTTAGATGGGAAGTTGGAGTTTGCCCAGTCACTCGACCAATGTGTCGAGGGACGAGGGAGCCAGACTTTAATCATTCGCTGCAGTCGGACCTATCCGCATAGCGGCCAGCGCGATTACCAGTATCAGTAGAGGAGCGGTACCCATGGCCCAGGCGCTTGAAGAGCTGTTAGAAGCACTCGAGGACGTCGACGATGCGACCCGCGAGGAGGCGTCCAAGGCCCTTGCCGAACTTGCCGATCCGACTACATTGGATGCGTTGGTCGGTGCCTGTGGAGATGAATACTGGACTGTGCGGGCCCATGCGGGCCGGGGTGTGGCCAAGATCGGCGGGGCCAAAGCGATGGAAGCGCTCATCATCCTGTTTAACGATTCCATCATGGATGTGCGAAACGATGCCGTGGAGGCCATGGCTTCGATGGGAGCCGCAGTTGCCGACCGTCTGATCACCGCATTGAAGGATGAGCGGTGGCGTGTCCGCGAACATGCGGCGAAAACTTGTGGGGAAATAAAGGACTGGAAAGCCGTCGAGGCCCTCATCTTTTCCTGTCGAGATCGCGATGGTGCCGTGAAGAGCGCAGCGGCAGAGGCGCTAGGAAAGATCGGCGATCCGAGAGCGATTCCGGCCCTGGTCAAACTCTTCCGTGATCCTTCGAAAACAGTGCGAGAAACAGCCGGAACTGCACTCATCTGTATCGGCCAGCCTTCCGTCGATCCGCTGCTGCAGTGTCTCATGGATAAAGACTTTGTGGTCCGGTGCCACGCCGCCCGCGCACTTGGCGGAATGACCACCGACTATCAGATCGGCCGAACCTGGGTCCGGGACGCTAAAGTTGTCGATGCTCTGATTGCTGCCTTGAAAGATCCGGATCGGGCTGTGCGCGAAGATGCCACGATCGCCCTGGGCCAGATCGGTGATCCGAGGGCCATCGATGCGTTGATCGAGGCAATGAAGGATGGCGCGGTGAAACGGCATGCCATTGCATCGCTCGGCATGATCGGCGATCCTCGCGCGTTGCCTCCAGTGCTGGACGCGTTGAAGGGGAAAGGGATTCGACAGGATGGGACTCCGACGCCCGGCTGTATTGTCAGCGAAGACGCCTTTATCAAGGAAGCGGCGGCGACGGCGCTCGGCCAGTTTCGCGATCCGCGTGTCATTCCCGACTTGATCATGCTGTTGAAAGACGGCGTGTTGCGAGAGAAGGCCAGTGACGCCCTGGCCACCATCGGCGATACGGCGATCGAGCCGTTAATCGCCTTTCTCTATGACCCGAAAGCATCCGAAGTTGTCGCAGAAGGGGAACGAGTCCTTTCCTATGCGTCGGTCCGGCTCACGGCGAAAGATGCCTTGCGCCAATTGGCGCTTCAAACACTCGAAAAATTGGGCTGGATGCCGGCGCCGGAAGACGTCACCGTCAATTCGAGCGTGGTGGATAATGCCAGAGTGGACATGCCTCTTGGCGACACAGGCCGATTTGGCCCTTCGGGAGATTTTGCCTAAAGAGGCTAGCAAGATGCTGAAAAAGTCTGCCAGCGGCGTTCTCGCATCGCTCAGAGGCTCAACGTACCGAAGCGTACGCCTCGCCTCTTCGCTCGCTGCGGCCTTGCCTGGGATAAGGCGCGGCTCGGCGCGTCGGGGTTGGGCGGGTGAGAAGTCTGGCCTTTTTGAGCATCCCGCGTACGGCAGTCCTACGTTTCACCTTTCACGTCTTACCTCTCACGGTTCTTGGGGGCGAGGTCAGGCATGGTAGATACGGTAGCCGAACAGATCGCTGCGCTCAAAGACGAGGATTGGGCGATTCGTGAAGAGGCCGCCACGATGCTGGGCACGCTTCGGGATCCCCGGGCGGTGGCGCCGCTGGTCTCCGTACTTCGTGACGACGATCGTGCGGTTCGTGAGGCGGCAATTGCCGCGCTGTTAGCCATCGGAGAGCCCGCCGTGACGCCGCTGGGCGCCTGCCTCTCCGACCCGGTGCTCACAGTTCAGGAATTGGCCTCGTCGGTGTTGGCCACCATCGCCGATGCGCGGGTGTTTGCGCCGCTGATGGCCGCGCTCAAGAGCCCTGATTGGATTGTGCGGATGCATGCGGCCAAGGCGTTGGGTCGAATTCGAGACCCCAGAGCAGTGACGCCGTTGGTGTCGCTATTACAGGATAAGGTAAAATCGGTGCGCGAGGAGACGTCGACGGCCCTCGCGGCGATTGGAGAGGCAGCGTTATCGTCGCTGCTCACTGCGCTCACCCATGATGAATGGCTGGTGCGGCTGCATGCGGTTGAAGCCTTAGGAAAAACGCGATCGCCTGAGGCGGTGAACCCTCTGTTGTCGGTGCTCTTCAACGATCGGGACAGGGCGGTTCGCGAGGACGCAGTTCGCGCCCTTGGTCAGATCGGAGATCCACGCGCTGTGGAGTTCCTCGTGACGGCGATGAAAGAGCCGGGGCTGCGGCCGCTGGCGATTGAGGCGCTGGGCCGGATCGGCGATCGTTGTGCCGTACCGGTGCTGATCGGTGTTCTTGAGGGAGTGGACCGACCGGAGTTCTCACGGCCGACCGATGGCTGCGGTGAGCATTGGGATGACGAAGTACTGGCGCTAGGGGCTGCGGCTAGGGCCTTGGGCGCGATCCAAGACGAGGCGGCCATACCATCGCTCATGAAGGCGCTCCGTTATACGGTGACGCGAGCGGAAGCCGCCGACGCGCTGACTCGATTCGGGGGTGCTGTGATTGCGCCGCTGTTGGCTGTGCTGGCACGCGAGTCGGATGACAATATCCGTTACCATGTTAAAGAGACATTGGCGAGAGTGGGCTGGCGGGCGGGTCGTGTCTAGTGGCCCAGTGCTCAATTTTGAATGTTAAGTTTTGAACTTGTCCCTCACACACATTGTGTCCAGGTCGTAGGCCATGCCCAAAGAAACGATTGATGCGCTGGTCTCTGAGCTCGTCCACGAAGAGGACTGGCGACGGATGCGGGCGACGGCAGCCTGTCTATCGAAGGGGCCACGCGCGGTGCAGGCCCTTATTCACGCGCTGGAGACCGGCTCGCCGGCATTGAAAGCCGAGGCTGCAGCCATGCTCGCGCGTGTGAACGATCCCCAGGCCGGTGTGCCCTTGGTCGGCTTACTCCGTGACGAGGATGAGGTCGTCCGCAAGGCCGGCGCGTCAGCCTTGGAACACATGGCGGGAGTACTTGATGAGACGACCGCCGCGGCGCTGGCTTCATTGCTCTATGCGTCGAAGGATGAGGGAATTCGCGTAGCGGCCTCGCAGTTGTTGGGAGTCATCCCGAACGCGATCGCACCGCTCTGCGAGATGCTGACCCATCAGGACGCAGAGGCGCAGATCATGGCCGCGAAGATACTGGAACATCTGCTCGATCCCCGTTCGGCGGATGCGTTCATCAGCGCGATGGGGCAGCCGGCCGTTCGCGATATCGCGGTGCGGACGCTCAAGAAGTTGAGCGCAATTCGTGAACGCATCGACCAAGTGTTTGACGAGCTTCGCGCGATCGAGGAATTGAGCGAACGGGAAGAGGCTCGTATGAGTACTGTGATCAATCTTCTGGCCATCGGGCGTCCGAGCGTCGAGATTTTGATCGAGTATCTGGATGATGATGATTGGCTGGTGCGTGAAGCCGCCGCAGACTTGCTGGGGAAGATCGGCGATGTTCGCGCGGTCGAGCCCTTGATGCAGCGGTTGCGGGTTGATAAGGATACGGGTGTGAAGGAACTGGCGATAAAATCATTGGGTTTGATCGGCGATGCCAGGCCTGCCCAACTTTATATCGAGGCCATTCCTATTCGACCCCTGCGGGTCCATGCCATGGAAGCCTTGGCTAAAGTGAAAAATGTGGATGTGTTGCGACCCTACAAGGAGTTGTTCGACCGGTTACGGACGGACCGAGACGGCCTGGTTGCCTACAACTCAGGGTTGATCGCCGACAAACTGGAAGCGCTTGACGGGACGCCTGTCGGGAGCCAGGAAGGGCAGAACGACGATGAGTGACGATGTGCAGGATAGGCGGATCGAGCAATTGATAGAAGCCCTTCGGGACGACAATGAAGCGCTTCGCGATCATGCAATTGCCAGTTTGAGTCAAGTGGGCGAAGACGCAGTGGGGCCGCTGATTGGGCTCATGGCGGACGAAGATGTTCTGATTCGGGAAGCGGCGACCAGCGCCATTGTTCGGATCGGTCCCTCCGTCGTCGATCCGTTGATCGAGGCGTTGAAGGACGATGAATGGGCGATTCGCGAGCAAGCTGCGTCGGGATTGGGGAAACTAAAGGACCCTCGGGGCGTTGATCCCCTCGTGAGGGCCCTTAAAGATAAAGACGGAGCGGTGCGGACTGCTGCCGTATGGGCTTTGGAGCGTGTCGGCGATGCGCGCGCGGTGCCTGGATTGGTTGAGGCACTGACCGATCACACGGTGCGTGAGGACGTGGCGCGTGTGCTGAAAAAGATCGGCGATGCGCGGGCCGTGGACGCCTTGATCGACGGGTTAATGGGTAGTAACTGGATGGTGCGGCGTCATGCAGCCGAAGCCTTGGGCAAGATCGGCGATGCCCGCGGAGTCGGCCCGTTGATCGAATCGCTCAAGGATGAAGACTGGCTTGTGCGGCGGAATGCCGCTGAGTCGCTCGCGCGCCTCGGGGCAAAGCAGGCCATCGATCCCTTGCTTCCGCTGCTCGAAGATGAGAATACGATGGTGCAGGAAACGGTCGAAGGTGTGTTGGCGAGTCTCGGATGGAATGCGAAGCCGTAATCTCAATTTCGATGGAAAAGGATATATCTCATGGCGGATGAAGCTCCTCCAAAGCTTATTCAGATCGGTCCGAAGGGCGGCGCGAAGAAGGACGGGTTCAATCTCGTCACGGAACGAGTGGTCGCGGTGAACCCTGAGGGAAAACAACTTGAAGTCGAGCTGCTGGCCTACGACGGAAAGACTGTCGTGCTCGACGTTGATGACGAGGCGCTTGAAGAGCTGAAGCGCCTCAAGGTGGGGGATGGCGCTACCATCCGCGTCGTTGAAGAAGGCGGGAGACGGATCGCCAAGAGCTTTCGGATTCGTGCGAAAGATCCCAATGCGGCGCGGGCCGACGCGATGCTCTTGGATTTACGAGATAGCCACTGGCTCAATCGAAAGTATGCGGCTGAAGTGCTGGGTGAGCTGAAAGAGGTTCGCGCTGTGCGACCGTTGGTCGATGCGTTGACGGATGAAGTCGGCGATGTCCGCCAGCGTGCGTATGATTCATTGATCAAGATCGGTGGGCCGGCTGTACCATCGCTCGTGCCTTTGCTGGTTTCAGAAGAAGATGAGGTCAGACAATCCGTGACGGAAATCATCCGGAAGATCGGAAAGCCCGCCGTCGAACCGTTGGCCACGGCGCTCGCCGAGGCTGACGACCGTCTGAAGACACGGGTGATGAAGGTGCTAGACCGGATGGGCTACAAGCCGAAAGTCAAAGATGAGGCGAAGACCGTCGAAGCGCCGCGACTCACGTAACGCTACGACTAGCTGCCCTGAGAAGGATCCATACTGGGTCTCCCGACCGAAATATGACGGAAGCCAAAGGCTGCGACGCGGTCCGGTTCATAGACATTACGCAAGTCGAAAAAGATGGGCTGGCGCAATGCGGTTTTCAGTCTGTCGAAATCGAGGGTTCGGAACTGGTTCCATTCAGTCATGAGGATTAACGCGTCCGCTCCCTGTGCCGCCTCATAGGCGTCTTTGCAGGGAACGAGGCCCGAAACAGTCTGACAGGCTTCTTCGAGCGCGGCGGGATCATAGACACGAACCGTGGCGCCCTGTTTCATGAGTTCTTGCGCGATGGCCAGGGCCGGCGCATCCCGCAGGTCGTTTGTATTGGGCTTGAAGGACAAGCCCAACATTGCGAACGTTTTTTCTTTGACCCCCCCAACCTCTTTCGTGATCTTTCCAATCATCCGGCCCCGTTGCTGTTCGTTAATGAGCGCGGCGGCGCTTGCGATTTGCATGGGATAGCCGACTCGCTCCCCCGTCTGCACAAGGGCGGCCAGATCTTTCGGAAAGCACGATCCGCCGAACCCCGGTCCTGCATGGAGAAACTTCGATCCAATCCGATTGTCGAGCCCCATCCCTTTCGCCACCATCTGCACGTTGGCGCCCACGCGCTCGCAGACTGTCGCGATTTCGTTGATGAACGAAATTTTGGTGGCGAGGAAGGCGTTGGAGGCGTATTTGATCATTTCGGCGGTCGGGATGTCGGTCACGACGAACGGAGTTTCGATCAAATACAGCGGCCGGTAGAGGTCTTTCATGATCGCAATTGCCTGCTCGCTGTCTGCGCCGATAACGACCCGGTTCGGTCGCAAGAAGTCTTCGATGGCGGACCCTTCACGGAGAAACTCCGGGTTGGAAACAATGTCGAACCGGAATTTGCCTGATTGATTGGCGTTGATCACTTCACGCAGTTTCTCCCCTGTTCCCACCGGAACGGTCGACTTGGTGACGATGACTTTGTACCCGGTCATCGACTTGGCGATGCCGCGACCGACTTCTTCTACGTACGACAGATCGGCTGATCCGTCAGGTCGCGGTGGGGTTCCAACTGCGATGAAGATAACGAGAGCCTTGTCGACGGCTTTGGAGATGTCGGTGGTAAAGCTGATCCGGTTCTCTTTGATTCCTTTGGCGACGAGCTCCGTGATCCCCGGTTCGTAGAAGGGCACATCGCCTTTCTCAAGCCTGGCGATCCGTTTGGCGTCGGTATCCATGCAGGTCACGTTGACCCCGAATTCCGAAAAGCAGGCTCCTGTTACCAACCCGACATAGCCGGTTCCAATGACACTGATATGCATGAGATTCTATCCTCCTAATAGCCAAGAACGACTTGGTCGAGTATAGCAACGGTACCGAGGGTGAGCAACGAAGTCATAGAAAGTCGCACTTATTGGGAGAAGCCGCTCGTTGACAGGTGCGCGAGCGCTGGGTACTATTTGCTCCCTCCACCGGACGGACCTATCGTATGACGATTCAGAGTAGACCTCTTCAGCGACCTCTCGCCGTCATGATGCGCCGAACCTTGCGCACGGTCAGTCCAGACACAACACTGTTGGCAGCGGCCAAGCTGATGCGTGACGCGAAGGTTGGCGCATTATTGGTACACGAGGCTGGGCACTATAGTGGTCTAGTCAGCGAATCGGATTTGGTGCGCAAGGGGATGGCCGAATCGTGCCCGGCAGAAGAGACGTTGGTCCGTGCCGTCATGAGCAGCCCACTGCTGTCGATCGATAGTGCGAAATCGGCCCATGAGGCGAGTGAAAAAATGGCGGAACATGGGATTCGGCATCTAGCGATCTCCGAGGAGGGGCAGATCGTCGGGATCGTCTCTGTCCGCGACCTCTTATACTACTTCAAAAACTGGGGCGGTCTGTAATCGTGTTGGCTCGCGGGACAGCACCGGGTCGTCTCCCCACCCTGTGTCATGTTTCTGCATGAATGTTGTGAACCGGCCGCTTCATACCCCTCAATGGTTTCTTCTCATAACGGCGCCGATGACTGGTGCTGTGGTCATGGCGCTCGAGATTTTAGGAAGCCGGCTTCTAGCTCCCGTCTTCGGAAACTCACTGTTTGTCTGGGGCGCATTGATCGGAGTGATTCTTGCTGCCATGAGCAGCGGGTATGCTTTTGGAGGATGGATTTCAGACCGGTACTCCGGTGCCCATGTGTTGGCTGGTCTGCTGCTGTTCTCCGGCGCCTGGACCTTTCTTATCGCGTGGCTTGGCCAGCTGGTGCTCTTTAAGGTGGCGGGAGTCGTTGAGGATCCTCGATGGGGACCCTGCGTCGCCGCGGCGCTGCTCCTGGGCCCACCGGCCTTTGGGCTGAGCGGCGTGCTGCCAGCCTTGTTACGATTGGCCGTGTCGGACCTCACATATTTCGGGCGGCATACCGGTCGGATGATCGCGCTCTCCACCGTAGGGAGCTTGGCTGGAACGTGGGGGACGGCGTTTTTCTTTCTGTCTTGGATCGGCAGCCAGGCGCTTGTCGCGTGGCTTGGCGCCATTCAAGTGGGGCTTGGCCTCTGGTGGTTGATCAGCAGCACGACTGTGCGGCCCTTGATGATCGGCGTCCTCTTCCTATGCGTTGGAGGCCTGGGGGCCGGTGCGTGGTTTCCGGTCCAGATGTTGAAGGCGCCGGTCTACCAGGAAGACAGCCCTTATCAGCAAGTACGAATTCGCGATGACGATCTGTTTCGCTACCTTGTCTTGGACCGGACGTTCCACGCGGTCATGTGGAAGGCGGACCCTGTCGCCCTGTTTCTCCCCTATAGTCAACTGATGGTCGCATCGCTAGCGTTGGTGCCCGAACCGAAACGTGGTTTGATCCTTGGTCACGGAGGTGGATCGCTCGCAAAGTGGCTCGCCCATCAATGGCCTGAACTCGAGCTGGACGTGGTTGAATTCGATCCTGTGGTCGTCCGCATGGCCGAAGAGTATTTTTCGTATCAACCGCCTTCCCAGCATCATGTGCACGTTCGGGATGCCCGGGTCTTTTTGAATTCCACGGAGTGGATCTACGACTTCATTTGGGTCGATGCATTTGCCCGCCACATGATTCCGTTTCACCTGACCACGGTGGAGTTCTTCTCAGAGTTGCGTGCCCATCTTGCGCCGAACGGTATCCTGGCAGTGAATTTGGCCTCGTCGGGCGAAGGCGGAGATCTGTTGCGGGCCAATGCGGTCGCGCAGACGATGGGACGGTCGTTTCCCAACGTCAAGTCTTTTGCGGTCAAGGGGCCCTGGAATTCTCCTCAGACGCGATCGGAAAATCTGATTTTTTTTGCCGGCGCGCCGCTCGAATGGCACATGTTTTCCACCATCGTGACCAATGTGAATAGATTGGTTGAGCAGCAGCGCCTTCCATTCGAAGCGATTGCCCTGTTGGGCACCCATCGTACGCAACCTTGGGAGGCAGGTATTGTGTTAACTGACAACTATGCGCCATATGACCTCTTGATCGGGTCCACGCTACAAGAAGTACAGCCTGAGACGGATAAACCATTGAAATAATTATGGCCGGCTTGTTGGTGCCTCGTCTGCATTGAAGGTGGCCCCGGAAAAGGTCTGTATAAACGTTCTTGCATCCGATTTCGTCGCGGTGCTATTTATATGGTCGCTTTCGAAGAGCGTGCGTACTGTTAGGCTATGATGGGCAGACGCAGGGAAGTAATGATCGACAAGGTCAGAGCTCAACGGGCTTGGCAGAGGTATTCACCAACCTAATCACATCTCTTCTTTCTATAAGGAGGTAGGTCATGGGCAAGACAGTGTTGGGGGCCTTCTTCGGCCTCGTGCTGGTCATGGCTGGGGCGTCTGCAGCATTTGCGCTCCAGGCAGGAGGAGTCGAAATCGGGGATTTGGAGACTGGCTCTGTTGTGGGTCAGTCGTTCAAGGAGCTGGATGTTGATGCCCAGCTGTTCGCGGTCGAGATTGGTGAGATAAAGACGTGGTATCCGCCTGTCACAGTCATCGATTTCAAAGTTCGACCTGGACGTCCCGTCCTGCTCAAGGTCACGAACAAAGCCACCGCTGAGCATGGATTTGAGATGACCGACGCAACGAATACCGGAACTCCGACCGTCATGAAGGCCCAAGTGGTGTTGAAGCCTGGCGAAACAAAGTACATCGGTATTCCGACCAGTGACATGTTCTATGCCACACAGGGGAATACGCTGACCTATCGCTGCCATTTACATCCGGGCCATGTCGGCGGCAAGATTTTGATGATCAAGTAATCGATTTTTGCAAAGGTGAGTGATCATCGCCCTCTTTGCGATACTGCGGAGAGGGCGATGGTTTTTTAGCAGGATGCTGAAAAAGTCCGCCAGCGGCGTTCTCGCTTCGCTCAGAAGCTCAACGCACCGGAGCGTACGCCTCGAATCTTCGCTTGCTGCGGCCTTGCTGGACGGCCTTTTTGAGTATCCTGCTAGATGCAGGAAGGCCCTGCTTCTCGTATGAGAAGCAGGGCCTTCCTTCTTAAACGATGAGCGATGATTAATTGCGCACGCCGCTCCAGACTTTCGCCGCATCGATTGCCTTATCCGGATTGAGTGTCCTTGCCTTCTCGAGCAGGACATCCGTCGTTTCCGGATACGCCGGATCGGCAATGCAGCAATTATCGACTGGGCAGACGGCGGCGCACTGCGGTTCGTCGAAGTGTCCGACGCACTCGGTGCAGCGGTCGTGTGTAATCACATAAATACTATCGCCGACTCCCTGACCGTCGCCCACATGATTGCCCTTCGTTTCCGCATCGCTGCGAGTTTCAAAAATCGCCTCGTTCGGACACTCCGGCAGGCAGGCTCCACAGGAGATACATTCATCGGTAATCAGCAATGCCATGACCCTAGCCTCCTTCTCACCACAATAGAGACACTCACGGTTGACAAGCCCGCTCCGTCCCGACCATTATGGATGCCGCGACGTGACCGCCATTCTAGTCTGCCGCTCTTTTCCAAGTCAACAGAGCGGCATTTGTTCAGAAGGCCTAGACTCCCTGTATTAATGGGCCTTTGGGCCCAGGGATTCCTGACGAGTCGTGAGGGGAAACTTTCATGGCCACCGTACCGGCAAGTGATCGGGGTCAGAAAAAGAAGCGTATTGTCACGCTCGCCCTCATGGCGATTTTCTTGATGAGCGCCTCATTTTTTCTCATCGATCGAAAAGAGGAGACTATCATTATCGTTTCCTTTCCGAACGGTCGTGAACTCGAGGCTGAAGTGGCGGATACACCGGAGAAACTGCTCGTTGGTCTTGCCTTTCGAGAGACGTTGCCGGCGAATGGTGGATTGCTGTATATCTTCGAGTCGACCGGTCAGAACCACCTCTGGACGAAGGCATATCGGTTTCCGGTTGACATGATGTGGGTTGATGAGAGCCATCATATTGTGGGGCTTAGGGAAAATGTTGCTCCCTGCCTGGAAGCTGATTGCCCTAAGTACAGTTCCTCTCCCGAAGCGGTCCGCTATGCGATTCAAACAGAAGCGGGTTTCATTAAACGGGAAGGGGTCACCATAGGGCAGGAGTTGAAATATACGCTTCGAATGTAACGCGTGCGGGAGACTTGGTGGAATGCACGAAGAGAGGAGTCGGTGCAGCATGTTAGAGGGGTTCCAATCCGTTGCCCTGGTCGCCGAGTTGCCGCCTGGGCAAGCTAAAGCTGTCAGGGTGAACAATCGAGAGATTGCGCTCTTCAACATTGATGGGACATATTTTGCGATCCACAATATTTGTCCTCATGAAGGTGGTCCATTGTGTGAAGGACGTGTGAAGGGTTTTGTGGTGTCTTGTCCGTGGCACGACTTGGCATTCGATGTTCGAAACGGTCGAGGGACTGACGGCGGTGGATATTGTGTGGGGAGCTATGATGTACAAGTGGAAGGAGCAGAGATTTTTGTCGGGCCCCGGCGAAAACCATAGCACGAAGAGCCGGAGAAGCAGCGGGTTATCGCGTCAATAACAATGACTACGACAGCTAGCCACGACCATGATGGCGCCACACACTCGGATGGAGCCAAGATCATTGAAACGACGCTTGAGCATCCCATCCAGATTCATCTCTGGGAAGACAGAACACGAGGAGAGCTCTGGGTTCCGACCTTTGATCCTACGGGGCTCGAGTTGCTGGCCGACGACTACCTTCGCATCGCCGGCAATAATGCGGTCGATAATGGGCAGCGGACTTTCGAGTTTAAAGCGATCAAGCCTGGAACCCACCGAGTGCTGTTTGAAAAACGCATGGGGTGGAAATTCACCGCCGAAGATCGGCGCGTCTTTGACGTGACAGCCTCTGACCCCTTGTCTAAGAGGAGTGGGTAGTCGTGCCGAATGTGGCATTCATCAATGGAGCGTTCGTACCGTTGGCCGAGGCAAAAGTCTCGATCGAAGATCGAGGCTTTCAGTTTGGCGACGGCATCTACGAAGTGATCCGTACATACAAGGGGCGTCCGTTCTCACTGGAGGCCCATCTGGTTCGGCTGGACCGTAGCGCCACAGCGCTTGACCTGACGCAGCCCTATTCCCGCGCCGACTGGACTCATCATATCCTGGAAGGGATTAAGCGCGCCGCCTTTCCTGAAGCAAAAGTTTATCTTCAGATCACCAGAGGTGTCGCTCCCCGTGATCACGCCTACTCAGATGAAGCGACGCCTACGGTCGTCATGACGGTTCGGGAGTTCCACCCGCTCGACAGATCGGTGCAAGTGACCGGTGTGGAAGCGATGACGACCGAGGATATTCGATGGGGGCGCTGTGACATCAAGAGTGTGAATCTTTTGGCCAACGTGCTTGCACGCCAAAAGGTCAAACAGGCCCAGGTCTTCGAAGCCATTTTAATCAACGCGGGACTGGTCACTGAAGGGGCAGTCAGCAACGTGATGGTGGTCCAGAGGGGAACAGTGGTAACGGCTCCAGAAGGGTCGCGTATTCTGTCCGGGGTTACGAGGGCCGTCGTGTTAGATCTGGCTCTGAGTGAGGGTTTGCCGGTTCAGGAACGCTTTGTTTCTCAGGCTGATCTCTATGAGGCGGACGAAGTTTTTCTCACAGGGACCACGGTCGAGGTCTTGGCCGTCGTCCGCATTGATGGGAAAGTCATTGGCGATGCACGGCCTGGCCTGATCACTCAACGACTCGCCGCGAGCTTCAGAAGCCGGGTCGGTTAGCCCCTTGCTTTGGCATAGGTGGCATGCTATGGTCCCCGGCTGGAAGTGGGCGCAGGCCCACTTTTTTGTTTGATCTCTTGACATGAGCCATCCAAAGATACGGGGCTAGGGGTGTCGGTGAAGGAGTCCCGACCGGTCGTCGATCGCATCAGTGAGGTGGTATCACCCATTCTCTGGGCGTTGGGCTTAGAATTGGTCGACGTTGTGTGTGTGGGGCAAGGTGCGCGGTCAATCGTTCGTGTGTATATAGATAAGCTGGGCGGTGTTACGGTAGAAGATTGCGGGCGCGCGCACCTCGCGATCAGTCCAGCCTTGGATGTAGCTGATCCATTCCCCCATGCCTATACGCTGGAAGTCTCCTCTCCGGGTCTGGATCGGGCCTTCAGGCGGACTCAAGATTATCGCCGGGCATTGGGGAAGCCAGTGAGCGTGAAGCTCAGGCAACCGATCGACGGACAGTGGCGTGTGGTCGGGCAGTTGACAGAAGTGAGTGAACGGGGAGTCACGGTCGTGGTGAACGATCAACGTTCTGAGCGGACGATCATTCTTGAGTTCGACTCAATCGCTGAAACAAGGCGGGTCGTCACGTTTTAGACTGTACCGGAGTCGATGACGGCGGTACAGCGCATACCACCGTATTTGGAGTATGGCTGCAGAGGTAGTTGATGGAGAGCGAGCTATGAATCGAGAATTGATTTCAGTCATCGATGAACTTGGTCGGCAAAAAGGCATCGACAAGAGCCGGGTAATAGGGGCGATCGAAGCAGCCCTTCAAATGGCTGCCAAGAAACGTTTCGGACAGGCTGAAAATATTCAAGTTGAGATCGACTCCAAGACCGGTGAGATCTCCGTCGTGTCGAAGAAGACCATCGTCGATGCGGTCGCCAATCCCAAAACCGAAGTCTCCCTTCAGGAAGCCCGCCAGTTCGACAGCGAGGCAGAGGTCGGCGACGAAATCGGGTCGGTTATCGAAATGAGCGATTTGGGTCGGATTGCCGCGCAAACCGCCAAGCAAGTCATCTTCCAGAAGGTCCGTGAGGCCGAGTGGGAGGCAGTTCAAAAAGAATACTCTACGAGGCAAGGAGATTTGGTCAACGGCATTATTCTCGGGGTGGAACGTCGGAACTACCTGGTAGATCTGGGCAAGACGGAGGCGGTATTGCCGATTCAGGAGCAGATTCCCCGAGAAACCTATCGCTGTGGTGATCGAGTGAAGGCGATGCTCTTGGAAGTGCGCCGGACTCCGAAGGATGTCCAGGTCATCTTGACGCGGAGCCATCCGCAGTTTGTGTCGAAACTCTTTGAGTTGGAAGTGCCCGAGGTGCTGGAAAAAATCGTGGAGATCAAGTCCATCGTGCGGGAGCCCGGTGATCGGACCAAGATCGCCGTGACGTCTCGCGAAAAGGCGGTTGATCCGGTCGGGGCCTGTGTAGGAATCAAGGGCTCGCGGGTTCAAGCGGTGGTCCGCGAACTGCGCGGAGAGAAAATCGACATCATTACCTGGACCTCCGACCCGCGTGTCTTCATCGCCGAGGCCTTGAACCCTGCAAGTATTGAGAAGGTCGGCGTCGATGAGGAAAAGAAGTCGGCGTTGGTCGTTGTTGCAGATTCCCAGCTGTCGTTAGCGATCGGGAAGAATGGCCAGAATGTGCGGTTGGCGGCTCGTCTGACCGGCTGGAAGATCGATATCATCAGCGCGACGGAATACGAAAAGGAAAAGGCCGAACGGGATAAGGAAATCAAAGCGGCGTTGGCGGAGGAAGCCGAAGCGCTGCATCAGCAAGAAGAAGCTCGAGAGCAGGAGTTAAAAGCACGGGCAGAATCAGAGGCGGATGCTGGATAACCCGGACACAGAGGAGTAGGTGTCAATTTCTCATGCGTGTGTATGCATTGGCTAAGCAACTTGGGATGGAAAACCGTGATCTCATCCCGGAATTGAAGCGGATGGGGATCACCGTCGCGTCGCACAGTAGCGTGCTGGATGACGATGTGGTGCAGAAGGTCTTGGAGAAGCTCGGTTCGAAACTCAAAACGACGGGCAGGGCGGCAGAGGCCGATACAGTTCGAGGTGAACGGGGTAAGGGCGGTCCGGCGTCCGACCATGCAGCTGGAGTGAAGACCGGATCGGCCCAGGCCGCTCCAGCGGAGGAGTCTTCCAAGTCTGACAAGCGCCGCATTCTGATCAAGCGCAAGAGAGCCGATGACGTGCCAGCTGAAGAGGCCGCGTCCCTGCCCACAGTTGAATCGGTAGGCACAGGCGGAGGGCTCCTCGATACCCTCGTGGTGAGCCAGCCGGCGCCGGCGCACCCGCAAGCTGAGGCTCCAGCCGCTGCCCATGTTGACCTGCCGGCAGTGCCCGACCAGCTATATGTTATAGGAACCACAACCGCTCCGGCTCCCACCGCTGTCGTCAAGCCCGCTGTCGTGCCAAGCATCGATGTGATCGCAGGAAAAAAGAAAGCTCTCTCGTTGGAAGAGATGCAGGCCGAGGGCCTGAAGGAGAAGGCAAAGAAAACTCGTAAGCCCGGCCGTACGCGGGAAGAAGAAGAGCTCCGCCTTCGTGAAGACGCGGCTCGCTGGCAAGATCTTCGTGCCATTCCGGTGCAGCAGCGCCGAGACGACCGCAGCAAGCACGTGCATCACAGCACGCCGGGGGAAGTGACCAAGCCGCGGAGAAAGAGCTTCAAGCTTACGCCTGGCATGACGGTGAAGGAATTTGCCGAACTGATTGGGCAGCGCCCGGCTGACATCATGCGCAAGCTGATGGATATGGGCCAGATGCTCACATTCAATCAGACGATGAACGTTGATGCAGCGGTGATCATCGCGGAGGAGAACGGGATCAAGATTGATGTGTCGGTGGAGAAGGCCGGAGAAGAGTTGCTGGACTCGGTTGTGCAAACGGAGGAGGATCTCCAACTGGAGCCACGGCCAGCGGTTGTGACCATCATGGGCCATGTCGATCACGGCAAAACCTCGCTGCTTGATGCCATCAGGCAAACGAAGGTGGCAGAAGGCGAGGCCGGCGGGATTACGCAGCATATCGGCGCGTACACAGTTGCGGTAGGTGGAAAACAGGTGACATTCCTGGACACGCCGGGCCACGAAGCCTTCACCGCTATGCGAGGCCGTGGCGCCAAGATTACCGATATCGTCATCCTAGTCGTTGCGGCGGACGATGGAGTCATGCCGCAAACGATCGAGGCGATTAATCATGCCAAAGCCGCGTCCGTTCCGATTATTGTGGCCATCAATAAGATCGACAAGCCCGGGGCCAACTCCGATCGTGTGAAGAACGCGTTGTCTGAACACGGGCTGATCTCCGAGTCCTGGGGTGGTGACACGATCATGGTGGAGGTCTCGGCCAAAGAGAAGATCGGTCTGGACACCTTGTTGGAAATGATTCTCCTGCAATCCGAAGTGCTTGAGCTCAAGGCCGATCCGCATCGGTTGGCGAAGGGTGTTGTGGTGGAAGCCAAGTTGGAGCGAGGGCGGGGCCCTGTGGCGACGGTGCTGGTTCAGAGCGGGACGCTTCGCGTCGGGGACGTATTTGTCGTCGGGATTGTGAGCGGGAAAGTCCGCGCGCTTATTACACATACGGGCGCGAAGGTGCAAGAGGCCGGTCCTTCTATTCCGGTAGAAGTGGCTGGACTCCCAGGTGTGCCGTCTGCTGGTGATGTATTTCAAGTCGTCAACGACGAGCGGATTGCGCGAGAGATAGCGGAAGATCGAGCCCGCAAGCAGCGAACGGCCGATTTATCCGGGTCAGCGAAGGTGACGCTCGATGACTTATTTGCCAAGATTAAGGAAGGGTCGGTGAAGGAATTGGCACTGGTCATCAAGTCCGATGTTCAGGGGTCGGCTGAAGCACTGACCGCAGGCGTCGAAAAGCTTGCGACCGCCGCGGTCAAGCTGCGCGTCATTCACAGCGGTGTCGGCGGGGTCACGGAGTCCGACGTGTTGCTGGCTGCCGCGTCGAATGCCATTGTTGTCGGGTTCAATGTCAGGCCGGAGCCGAAGGCTGCTGCCTTGGCGGAACAGCAAGGCGTAGACATCCGTCTGTATACCATTATTTACGATGCGTTGGCCGAGATCAAGGCGGCGATGGAAGGGTTGCTCGAACCGACGCTCAAGGAGCGGACGTTGGGGCGGGCCGAAGTGCGACAAGTCTTTATGGTGTCCAAGGCCGGCGTCATTGCGGGATCTTATGTGGTGGACGGCATGATCACCCGTGCGGCGGTCGGAGTCAGAGTGATTCGCGACAGCGTGGTGGTCTATGAAGGGAAGCTGGGGTCGTTGCGTCGCTTCAAGGACGACGTCCGTGAGGTGCAACAGGGCTATGAATGCGGAATCAGCGTCGAGAATTTCAACGACATCAAGGCTGGGGACATCATTGAAGCCTATGCGGTCGACAAGATTGCCGCGAAGCTCTGAGGCGTGAGTCTGCCCTGTGGGTATCATCATCGGACTCTGTACGGTCGAACTATTCATCCCCGAGAGTCAGTCATTGAAGGACAAGCGGCAGGTGTTGTTGAGTCTCAAGGATCGATTGCGTGAGCAGTTCAATCTCTCCGTTGCCGAGGTCGATGGACAGGATCTGTGGCAGAAAGCCGTCTTGGGGCTTGCCTGCGTTGCCAACGAAGGACGATATGTCAACCAGGTCTGTGACCGAGCGCTGAACTTGATTCGGAGTGTCCCCACGGTGGAAATTGTCCAGTCTCGAGTGGAACTGTTGTGACGGCGGATATCTTGGTGGAGTGTGCAGTGGCCAAGACCGGATATCATCGGGCCGATCGAGTGGCCGATCAGATCCGCATGGAAGTGGCGGATATCCTCATGCGGAAGATCAAAGACCCCCGCGTGCAGTCGGTGACCGTGACCGACGTGAAATTGACCGCTGACCTGCGGATTGCGCGTGTGTTCGTGACGACCATGGGCACGGAAGAAGAAGAGCGGAACGTCTTCGCCGGGCTAGGACAAGCCAACGGATTTGTGCGTGGTGAATTGGGCCGTCGGCTCTCGCTTCGGTATCTGCCGGAGATTGTTTTTGCTAAGGATGTCAGCGGGCCGAGAGGCGATCGGGTCTTGAAGCTGCTGGACGAACTTCACGCGAGACCGGAGGTCGAAGGCGGCTCACCGGAAGAGAAGACGAGTTCGTAGTTATTAGAGGATGTGATGGTGGATCTCGCACAACGCTGCACCGTCGTCGACGGTGTGCTGATAATCAAGAAGGAGGCAGGCTGGACTTCTCACGATGTCGTGGCGAAGGTGCGGCGTCTTCTTGGCGGAGTCAAAGTCGGTCACGCTGGAACCCTCGATCCTGCTGCAACGGGAGTCTTGCCTGTGTTGATCGGGCGGGGAACCCGCATTGCTGAATATCTTGTTGAGTGGGATAAAGAGTATCGTGCAGTGCTTCGCCTCGGCGAAAGCACTGATACGCAGGATGTGACAGGAACAGTCCTGGCGCGCCATATGACGGACTCTGTGACGTCGGAGTCGATTCATGAGGCGGTCGGCCGATTTCACGGACCGATAGAGCAAGTTCCTCCGATGTATTCGGCGGTGAAAGTTGGGGGTGTGCCTCTGTATATGTCCGCTCGGGCGGGTAAAACGATTGCGCGTGAAGCGCGAACGATCGTCATCCATACCCTTGAGGTGGAGGCAATTCAGGAGCGAGATGTGACGTTGCGCATCGTGTGTTCGAAGGGAACCTATGTGCGAACGCTCTGTGCCGACATCGGAGAAGCGTTGGGTGTCGGCGGCCACATGTTGGCGCTAGAGCGACGACGGGTGGGTCCCTTGATGATCGATCAAGCGCTGACAATCGATGAAGTAGTCACCCGTCACGCGCTCGGTTGCTTAGGAGATGATCTGTTGTCGCTGGATCGTGCGTTGGACCATCTGGGAATTGCAGTGGTGAATGAGGAGACCGCAGGCCATGTGCGACACGGTGCTCCGGTGCCTGCGGCCAAGATTCTTCGTTGGGAGAGAGCGGTCGCTGCCGAGTGCAGGTCGCACAGGCCCGTTCGTATCCACAATACAGACGGATGTCTGGTGGCGATCGGAAAGTGTCCGGAGAATTTGGGAGATGTACTCAAGGTAGAGAAGGTGTTGATCGATCAGGATGTATGAGACTTCGTTGTGGATGAGGGAAAGGAATAGGAAGGAAAGAGCCCATGACATTACTCAGAGAAGCAAAGATCGAGTTGATCAAGCAGTATCGGCAGCATGAGACGGATTCCGGCTCTCCGGAAGTCCAGATCGCGGTGTTGACCAACCGGATCACGTATTTGACCGAGCATTTCAAGCTCCACAAGAAAGATCATCATTCGCGGCGCGGCCTGCTTCTTTTGGTCGGACGCCGCCGACGTTTACTCGATTATCTTCGTGGCGTGAGCGACACGCGTTATCGTGCGGTGATCGAGCGATTGGGTATTAGAAAGTAGCATCCCGTCTTGTTGTTGCGCAGGAGGCGTGACAATGGGCAGTCGTCAGTCGCACAGGTGAACACTGAGATGCGCTATGCAAGCGCAATGTTCAATGATGAATGTTCAGTGAGAGAGCTACCTCATTGTCATCGTCGAACATTCGTGTTGGAGCGCATCTCTGTGGGCATCTGTGGGGCCTAACCAGAGGAGACCCAGATGGTACACACAGTTGAAATAGAGGTTGCCGGGCGCAACCTGCGACTCGAGACTGGTCGTGTGGCACGGCAAGCAGACGGCTCGATTTGGGCCTCATATGGCGACACGGTTGTGTTGGCGACGGCCGTCGCATCACAGGTTGCCAAGGCGGGCGTCGATTTTCTTCCCCTCACGGTCGATTATCAGGAAAAATCCTTCGCTGCAGGGAAGATTCCCGGCGGGTATTTCAAGCGGGAAGCGCGCCCCTCGGAGAAAGCTGTGTTGACCAGCAGGCTGATCGATCGTCCGCTCCGTCCGCTATTTCCAGAGGGCTATTATTTCGAGACTCAGGTCATTGCCTCTGTTCTCTCGGCCGATCAGACCGGCTCGTCCGACATCCTTGCCATTATCGCGTCCTCTGCTGCCCTAACCATCTCGAACATTCCGTTCGACAATCCCATTGCAGGTGTGAGAATCGGTCGGCTGAACGGCAAATTGGTCGTCAACCCGGACCTTGAGACGGTGGCGAAGAGTGAGCTGCAGCTCGTTGTGGCGGGGACAGCTGACGCGGTCATGATGGTCGAAGCAGGGGCGAACGAACTGTCCGAAGCCGTCATGCTGGAGGCGATCGAACTTGCCCACGCCGAGATCAGGAAGGTTGTGGCCAAAATTCGCGAACTGCAAGCCGTTGCCGGCAAGCCCAAGCGGAAGGTGGAGAAGGAACACATTGACTCCGCGCTCGCCGATCAGGTGAAGGCCTTAGTGGCACAAGGGATTCGCGAGGCCATCATGATTCCGAACAAAGCAGCCAGGCAGGAACGGTTGGACGAAGTCAAGGACGGCGCCGTTCAAAAACTCAAGAGTGCGGATGATCCGAATCGGGAGCGGCACGTCAAGTTAGTGTTCCATGAGTTGGAATATACGGAAGTTCGGAACATGATCCTGGAGAAAGGATCGCGGGCGGATGGACGTGGCCCGGCTGACATTCGTCCGATCACGTGTGAAGTGAGCGCGCTGCCACGGACACACGGCTCCGCGATCTTTACGAGGGGCGAAACTCAAAGTTTGGCCGTGGTTACGCTAGGGACCACGGACGACGAACAGCGGATCGATGCGTTGGAAGGGGAGTACATGAGGACATTCATGCTCCATTACAACTTTCCGCCGTTCAGTGTCGGCGAGGCGCGACCGCTTCGCTCGCCGGGGCGTCGGGAAGTCGGCCATGGCGCATTGGCGGAGCGGGCGTTAGCCCCGGTGGTCCCCAGCAAGGAAGCCTTCCCCTACACGCTCCGTATCGTGTCCGATATCCTCGAATCCAACGGATCCTCTTCAATGGCGACCGTCTGTGGCGGGAGCCTTGCGATGATGGATGCCGGTGTCCCGATCAGAGAAGCCGTGGCCGGGATTGCAATGGGATTAATCAAAGAAGGAGATCGGGTCATGATCCTCTCCGATATTCTCGGGCTCGAGGATCACCTGGGTGACATGGACTTTAAGGTCTGCGGCACCAGGCAGGGCGTGACGGCGCTGCAAATGGATATCAAGATCGGCGGCATTACGTCGGCCTTGATGCAGAAGGCTCTTGAACAGGCGAAAGCCGGCCGTTTGCACATTTTGGGTCGTATGGAGCAAGCACTGTCAGCGCCGAGAACCACTCTGTCGGCCTACGCGCCACGGATCTTCACAATGAAGGTGAAACAGGACAAGATCCGCGAGATCATCGGACCAGGCGGCAAAACGATTCGCGGCATCATTGCGGATTGCGGGGTCAAGATCAATGTCGACGACAGCGGAACCGTGACGATCGCGTCGGTCGATGGAGCCTCGGCCGAGAAGGCCAAAGAAATGATCAGTCGGATTACCGAAGAGGTTGAGATTGGGAAGATTTACATGGGCACAGTTCGGAAGATCATGGACTTCGGGGCGTTTGTTGAGGTCCTGCCGGGAACCGACGGGCTGGTGCATATCTCGCAGTTGGCGCACCATCGAGTCCAAGCTGTATCCGACGAGGTGAAGGAAGGCGATCAAATCCTGGTCAAGGTCTTAGAGGTGGATCGGCAAGGAAAAATTCGCCTCAGTCGGAAAGAAGCCATGCCCGCTCCGGCCGGGGCTGGCTCACCGGATCCGTCTGCCAGGTAACTGTCTTGTATCGCAAGCTCGTCCTGGACAACGGGGTGCGGGTGGTCACCGAACGGATGCCGACGCTGAAGTCGGTCACCGTCGGCGTGTGGGTCAACATCGGGTCGCGGGACGAGCAACCCTCCCAAGCAGGCTATTCCCACTTCATCGAACACATGCTTTTCAAGGGAACGCGCAAGCGCTCCTCCGCCGAAATTTCGTGCGAAATCGATGCGCTTGGCGGAGAGATGAATGCCTTCACGTCACGTGAGACCACAACCTATTACGTGAAGGTGTTGGATCAGCAGCTGGAGCGAGCGCTCGAACTTCTCTCCGACCTGTTTCACCATTCCTCGTTCGCACCCAAAGAAATCGAAAAAGAAAAGCAGGTGGTCTTGGAAGAAATCCGCATGGTCCAGGACGATCCGGAAGATCTCGTGCAAGAGCTCCATATGGGCCAAGTGTTGAGACGTCATCCGCTCGGACGCTCTATTTTAGGCCGAGAAGAGACGATCAGAGGGCTGCGACGCCAGGATCTGCTGAACTATATCGAGACCCATTACGATCCGAGCCAAACTGTGATTTCGATTGCCGGGAACTTCGAGCAAGCCCAGCTTGATCGGCTGGTCGAGCGGTATTTCGGCAAGGGGCGTTCTGCACAGGCGGCCCACATCAACGGGCGTCGCGCTCCTGACATGTATGGCGGCGTCTTGCTGAAGAAAAAACGGTTGGAGCAGGTGCACCTTTGTCTCGGGCTCAAAGGCGTGGCCGCAGGACATCAGGATCGGTATGCGTTATATGCGCTTAACAGCGTGTTGGGCGGCAGTGTGAGTTCACGATTATTCCAGGAAGTTCGAGAGAAGCGGGGCCTCGTCTATTCGATCTACTCATTCTTGTCCGGTTATTCGGATAGCGGTATGATTACTGTGTATGCGGCGACGAGACCGAAAGAGGTGAATCGCGTTGTGGATCTTGTCTGTCGAGAGATTCGACAGATCGGCATCAAAGGCGTCGAACAGAAAGAGCTTGGACGGGCGAAGACCCAGATGAAGGGCAGCTTGATGCTGAGCTTGGAGAGTTCGCATAGCCGCATGAGCAAATTAGCGAAGGATGAGCTTACATACGGAAGACATGCATCACTGGATGATATGTTGGCTCATATCGACGGCGTGAATGTGGAGCAGGTTTTTAATGTAGGCCGCCAATTTTTCTTGCTGGACTCCCTCGCGATCACTGGACTCGGGCCTCTCGCTCCGCGCAGGGCGCAGGCCTGAGGTCTCTAATCGAAACTCATCACGCGTTCAAAAGTTGATAAAAAATCATTGAGGAGGCTGTCCGTAATATATTGATTATTAAATATATTTTGCACCATCTTCGAAGCTGTCCACAGGGCAAACAAATTCTTGACACAGTTTCATGGTTTCAGTACCATGAACGAAGTTTTTGACAATGATTTTCGATCGAAGGGACCAACCACGAAGAAAAACAAAGAGATGTAGCTCAAGTATCATCACTCGTGACTGCATGATCCTTGAGACTGTTTTATAGTATTTGTCGTCCTTTGAAGTAAGTATCCATCGGTTTTATTGTGGTTGTTATTTTTATGAAGGAGGGACTAGGTATGCCAAGGGTCATACTTATAGCCGCCGGTATAGCGTTTTCTTTGCTCGCCATGCTGCCGGCCAAGTTTGCGGTTGCTGCCGATGCGCCTGGTGTGGCTGGACCAACTGACAACATCGTCGGTGGAAAGCCTATGAAGGGCGAAATCACTAAGACTCTCAAGGGCCGTGTATGGTCGCAATGGGCCGACAATCCAGATGGAGAGTTGCTCTTCGGAATTCAATATTGGAATGCCGGTGAACCTGGTTCAGGAACTCCGAATGGCCGTTCGTCTTCCGATCTCGATGTGAAACCACCGGATCCATTGTTCAGCTGCTGCGGGTGGGGCTTTGTGGGTGGAACGGATAAGAACAGCCCCTATTCCGGGTGGTACCATGCCGCCACGACCGTCCGGTTGGCGGTGAAGGACAAGGCTCTTATGGACCAGATCATCAAGGCCTCCCAGGAACTCATCGCTATGGAAGTGAGCTTGGATGGTCGGACGATCACGGGCTTTAAGGTTATTAAGGAATAGACCTTAACTAGTTTTAATTCTTTCATGTCCTGTTAAGGAGGACGCGAACATGAAGTTTCATACGAAAGGTTGGGCCGCTACGGCCGCGGTGGCGCTGGTACTCTCTGCAGCATCTACCGCACTGGCGATCGAATCATTCCAAGAGCGGTTCGAGTGGGGTGATATGAGCAAGCCCACGACATTGCAGGGCCGCGTGATCGTGCTCGATCCGTACGATGAGGCGGTCTGGATTAACTTGGCTGTGTTCGGCGGGAATGCCGAGAGTGGCTTATGGTGGCAGAAGATTCACCCCGGCAAGACCTTAAAGTTTTATGCCGACAAGGGAGCATGGGAAGAGCTGAAGAAGATGGCGCGTCCTCATGCGGGACCGGCTGCCGCGAAAGAAGTACCGCCTTCCAGCACGACAGACTTGATCGAATTTACCGCGACAGAACCAGAGCAGAATCATCGTGTCATTTCTTCGGTCAAGAAGCTTCCTGAAGTGGCCGGTTCCATGGGGAAGCCACTGAGCATCTCAGGTCTGCGCTTGAAGGAGTGTGCGGGGAAGAGTGAAATTGAAGCTGGCTGTGCAGCCGCGAAGCAAGGCCTCAATACCTCACCGAAGTCTCCCGATGGGGGTGCTGTAGCCATGCAGTATGATGTGTTGCTCCCAGGTGGAAAACCCGTTGCTGGTTTGATTCCCTGGACTGCGAAGTACAACCTTGGGTCCGGTCACTGACCTGAGATAGTCACTGATTTCACAGGCGGCATCTCTGAGAGGGGATGCCGCCTTTTTATTTTCCGCGATCGTCTGGGCCGGTTGGACCGATACGGCGTTGTAAGTCGGCGAGGCGGTTGAGCGCATCGAGCGGAGTCATGGAGAAGAGGTCGATCTGTTTCACTTCTTCGATGATCGGATGTGGCTGTGGAAGCGAAGTACGCGACAATTCTTTCTCTGAAGATATTGACATGTCATCGATGGTGGTATCCGGTTGTTCCAACTGGGCCAGAACTTGTTGCGCTCGGGCAATCACCGTAGACGGGAGTCCCGCCAGTTTGGCGACATGAATACCGTAACTGCGATCTGCGCCGCCCGGCACAATTTTACGCAAGAAGACCACGTCTCCATCCCGTTCTTGGACCGCCACGCAGTAGTTTCTGATCCCCTCGCGTAGCCCTTCCAGTTGCGTCATTTCGTGATAGTGAGTGGCGAACAGCGTCCTGGCCCCCAGATGCCGGCGGTCTTGGATATGCTCCGCAATAGCCCAGGCGATACTCAATCCATCGTAGGTGCTGGTCCCTCGGCCGATCTCATCCAGGAGAATCAAGCTACGGGAGGTTGCACTGTTCAAGATGTGGGCCGATTCGATCATTTCCACCATAAAGGTGCTCTGTCCAGCGGCCAAGTTATCCGAGGCCCCCACGCGTGTGAAAATCCGATCGACTAGTCCAATGCAGGCTTCGGTCGCCGGCACAAAACTTCCAATTTGCGCCAACAAGACGATAAGCGCGACCTGACGGAGGTAGGTGCTTTTTCCCGCCATATTGGGCCCCGTGAGGATCACAAGCCGGTTGCCCTCGCAGTCGAGGGCTGTGTCGTTGGGTACGAAGGTCAAATCGTTGCTGAGTTGTTCTACGACGGGGTGTCGGCCTTCCCGAATGAGTATCCTGCTGCTCTCATCGACGAGAGGTTTAACATAGTGATGTAATGCGGCGGTTTCGGCCAGACCGGCGAGGACGTCGAGCAGTGCGATAGCCTGGGCCATGGCGTGAAGACGAGGCACTTCGTTTGCCAGGCGCACGCGCAATTGTTCAAACAGCTCCTGCTCAAGCGCCAGCAGTTTTATTTCAGCGCCTGTGACGCGTTCTTCCAGCTCTTTCAACTCCGGTGTCATGAATCGTTCGGCATTGACCAGCGTCTGCTTGCGAATGTAATCGGGCGGGATGCGGGACAGGTGTGTCTTGGTAATTTCAATGTAGTAGCCGAACACCTGATTGTAGCGAACCTTCAAAGAATCGATCCCCGTTCTTTCACGTTCTTTGGCTTCCAACGAGGCGATCCAGCCCTTGCCTTCCGTACTCGCCTTACGCAGTTCATCGACCCCGGCATGGTACCCTTCCCGAATCATGCCGCCGTCACGGAGCGACGGCGGGGCATCCGCCTTGAGGGCCTGATCAATCGCGTCATGCACGTCGCGACAGTCGTCCCACGACTCGCGGACACCGGCCAGTAACGAGGCACCGAACGGCTGGAGGTGAGACCGTAACTCTGGCAGCGCGCTCACCGATTGTTTCAGTGCGAGTAGTTCGCGAGGGCCTACGACGCCGAGCGTCACCCGGCTGCCCAAACGGGCGATATCTTGCACATGGCGGAGTGTGGCCCGGAGCGACACGCGTTGTTGAATCCGGTCTTTCAATTCCCCGACGGCTTCGAGTCGAGCGTGAATGGCGCTGCGATCAAGGAGCGGTCTGATGAGCCAGTCTCGCAACAAGCGACTGCCCATAGACGTCGTGGTGCGGTCCAGCACCGACAAGACCGTGGACTGATCCTGCTCCAAGCGCTGATCGCCGACTCCCAATGGCCGTACGAGTTCGAGATTGCGAATCGTGGCGCTATCCAGATGCATGGCGTCGCCGCTCCAGCGCGTGTGTATGCGGCGAAGGTGTGCGAGGGACGCGGTTGGCTGGGTCTCACGAAAATATCTCAGGACCGCTCCGGCGGCTCCGATTCCAGCGGTCAGGCCGCGACAGCCGAATCCGTCGAGCGAGTGTACTGCAAACTGCGCCTGGAGTAATTGTGCGGCCTCTTTGGGATTGAAGGTGGCCGCGGGTTGTGCGCAGAGGCGTGCACCACGCAGGTGACTCAGACATGATCCGACATTCGTATGAGAATCCGGGTGGAGCACTTCCCGTGGTTCTAGCCGAGCCAATTCATCCATGAGCTGGACCTCAGCCTGTGCCCCTTGAAACTCTGTCATCCAAAACTCCCCGGTGGAGACGTCCAGATAGGCCAGTCCAATGACGGATTGCGACTTGGTCGATGGGATCATGGATTCGGAGAAGACGACAGCCGCCAAGAAATGCGACTCTCCCGGTGAAAGGAACTCAGTATCGATCAGCGTACCCGGTGTATACAACCGAACGACCTCGCGGCGCACGAGACCCTTCGCAAGTTTCGGGTCCTCCACCTGTTCGCAGAGTGCGACGGTCCGCCCAGCCTTGAGAAGCTTTGCGATATAGCCTTGCGCCGCATGGTAGGGCACCCCGCAGAGAGGAACCGGGTTGGCGCTGGATTTGTCGCGAGAGGTGAGGGCAATAGAGAGCAGCTTGGAGGCGATCTGCGCGTCATCGTAAAACATTTCGTAGAAGTCGCCGACGCGGAACAACAGAATGGCGTCGGGATAGCCGCGTTTGACCTCGCGGTATTGCCGCATCAATGGTGAGGCGGCTGCGTCATTCATCGCGTCGACCTCGATGTGCTTCGCCGGTGGGAGTGGGGGATACACGCCCGGTGACTGTATCGAGCGAGAGGCGTAGTCGTTCTAAGTCCACTTCGGCTTCTTGCAGTGCTTTGGTTTTTCGGCGGAGTTCGATGCGGCTGCGCACCCACGGAGGAAAGAGAAGTATACCGGAGACCAGCAGTCCCACCGCGAACCCCGCAAGGATGGGTTTATAAATCGGCGTCGAGGCTTCTAAGAGCCCAAAGAAGTACCGGAGCGTGACTTCCTGTTCCTGGTTCTGAAGGAAAAAAGCCAGGGAGAGGAGCAGCAGTACCCCGACCAGAGTCAGCCTGATCATAACCTCGTTGTTGCCTCCCCGTTCAAGGCCTGGTGTGGTGACACTCGATGTTTCCTGCCGGTCTTGCTGTACTGCGTGCGCAAGCGGGCGAGGAACTCGTTTGACTTCGGCCCCGTTGTGCGCAACTGAATTGTTCGGCTTCGCGCGTCACGATGGTTCAGCGCAATTTCGATCCGGTCCTGTGGCAGCACGGCCCGACCCTTGTCGGCCCATTCTATTGCTGTTACGGTCTGGCCGGAGAAATACTCGATCAGTCCTGTCGATTCAAGCTCGCGTGCCGTACGAATACGATACAGATCCACGTGGGCAAGCGGTAAGCGTCCTTGGTCATATTCGTGAATCACGACGAATGTCGGGCTGGTCACTGCCATCGGCGATGCGCCAAGACCCTGCGCGATTCCGCGAACAAGCGCTGTCTTACCCGCTCCGAGCGGTCCGTATAGCGCGATCGTTTCTCCCCCGCGAAGCACGCGGCCGATTATTTGGCCTAGCCGATCGGTGTACTGATACGATGTGGACACCAGTTTCCATGGTAGGCTCAATGTGGCGCTCCGGCGAACGGCGGGCTGTTTTGCCTTGGCTGGCCGGGTGACACTAGGTCGTTTTTGTTCGCTGGAGCGCATAAGGAATCTGAGCGATGAGGTCACTAGCGAGCATCCCGGGCTGCCCGAGGTGTTGGGAGGCCAAGTCGCCGGCCGATCCATGAAAATAGGCCGCGGCACAGGCGGCCTCCCATGCAGGGATCTTTTGCGCCAGTAATCCGGCGATCATGCCGGTCAATACGTCGCCGGTCCCAGCCGTGGCCATGCCGGGATTGCCGGTTGGGCAAATAGCGACAAGTCCATCGGGGCGAGCGATGACGGTTCGTGCGCCTTTTAAGACAACGAACACGCCGCGTTCTCGAGCAAACCGCCTGGCCGTACCGATTCGGTCTGCGTTGACACTCTGTGTGGTGGCATCGATTTCGAGCCGAGCCATCTCACCGGGGTGAGGCGTGAGAATGGGTGGAGTTTTACATTCGGTCAGCAACGAAGCCCGGCCGGCCAAGGCATTGAGCGCGTCGGCATCGAGAACAGAGGGCCGATCCAGATGCTTCATGAGCGACTGCACGAGTTCGACGGTTTCGTGATGTGTCGAAAGTCCAGGACCGATGGCGATCGCCGTACGTGCTTGCATAAAGGCTAGAACGCGATCGAGCCCTGAGCGGGCCAGTGTACGGGCCTTCGTTTCCGGGAGTGGCATCGTCATCGCTTCCAATAATTTGGCTTCCAGTACATCGTTGACACTACTGGGGGTGGCCACGGTTACCAGACCGGCTCCAACTCGCAGTGCCGCCTGGGCCGCTAACACCGCCGCGCCGGTTTTACCTACCGAGCCTGCAATGATTCCCGCATGACCAAACGTTCCCTTATGCGCGGAGGATGCGCGTTCCGGTAGAGACCGAAAAGCACTGTCGCTTGTCAGGAGCAGGGTTCGGCTCTCGATGGCATCCACATAAGCGGGGGGAATGCCGATATCTACGATACGGATTGCGCCGGCCTGGTCAATTCCCGCACCAACATAGAGGCCGAGTTTCGGAAGGCCACATGTGACGGTCAACGTGGCGTGGATTGCTTGCCCCAGGATGGCGCCGGTATCGGCATGAAGACCGGATGGGATATCGATTGCGACGACGGGTTTCCCGGCACTGTTAATGAGCTCAATGGCCTCACGGTAGGTTCCGGTTACTACGGAGGATAATCCGGTGCCAAGGAGGGCATCGATGAGGATGTCGCTGGAGGCGAGGAGGGGCCGCGCCTGGTCGGCAGATCGGAATCGAACGATCGCTGCTCGCCCCGTAACCCGAACGAGCCGGCGATACATGGCCGCGGTATCGTGACTCAGGTCGGTGATCGGTGTGAGGAGCACCACGTGAATCCGCGCCCGTCGGCGATGCAGCAGTCGAGCCACAACCAATCCGTCTCCTCCGTTGTTCCCTTTTCCGCAGAGAACGGTAACGGTCTTGCCTCGTGCTGGTCCACAGTGTTCTTCCAGATGCCTGACAATTCCCTCGCCGGCTTGCTCCATCAAGACGGAGCTGGGCACACGCGCTTCGATGATGGTACGGCGATCGAGTGCCTTCATCTCGGTTCCGGTCACGATCTTCATCGGGGGCCTTGCGTGCGGGAATGATACCGCATGAGGAATCGGGTGAGCGTGGGGAGGAAAGAGATCTGTTGCCTACGGCGCAATGTCATGACAAGGTCGAATCGCGTTGTCCATGGGAGAAACGCAGGGTGCCCACCGGCGCGATGGTTCAACTCAGCAACGCTTTCATCTCCCTCACAGCCTGGTCGAGGCCCACCAAGACTGCTCGGGCAATGATGCTGTGGCCGATATTGTATTCGACGATTTCGGGAATGTGCGTCAACCGCATCACGTTGCGATAATCCAATCCGTGCCCGGCATTGACGCCCATTCCAAGCTTGTAGGAGAGCTTCGCGGCCTGTGTAATGGCCGCGACTTCCGCGTCGGCCTCTTTCGAGCGACGGGCATTTGCATACCGGCCGGTATGGAGCTCGACAAAATCGGCTGAGACTCTGTGCGAGGCCTTGACCTGGGCCAAATCCGGTTCGATGAAAAGGCTGACAGGAATGCCGCCATCCTGGAGCAGGGCTACGATCTGCTGGATACGATCTCTGTGGCTGGCCACGTCCAGCCCACCTTCAGTTGTGAGCTCTTGACGCTTTTCCGGGACGAGCGTCACCATGTCCGGCTTTATGGCTAGGGCAATTTTTGCCATCGTTTCATCGGCGGCCAACTCCAGATCGAGTTTGGTGCGGATGAGTTCCCGCAAGAGTTGAAGATCGCGGTCTTGAATATGCCGCCGATCCTCCCTGAGGTGGACAACAATACCATCGGCCCCGGCCAATTCTACCAATACGGCGGCGGCAAGAGGGTCCGGGTCGGTTCCACCACGGGCCTGTCGCAAGGTGGCCACATGGTCGATGTTCACCCCAAGTCGTGGCACGGACCCTCCGTTCTGCTATGTGGAGCGAGGAGAAACTAATTTGAGTGATGAGAGCGAAAGGTGTTGCAGTTGTAACAGATATCAACAGGGCGGGGCAAGGCCCGGAAGGCGGAATTGGAGGGTGTTGTTCTAGTCAATCTAAAGAGCTGGGATACCGAAACCCACAGAATCACGACATAATTTGACTCGATACGCTCCGCGCCATTAGAATAGGCCCCCTAATGCAGCGGAGCACGATCACTCGATACTTCCGTGCATGTGAAGATGACGGACAGGGGACCCCCATGGGATTAGGCGACGGATTTTATCGCATCAAACGACTACCGCCGTACGTGTTTGCCCAGGTGCAGAGTCTCAAGCTTGAGGCTCGTCATCAGGGCGAAGACATTATCGATTTCGGAATGGGAAATCCTGACCAGCCGACGCCGAGCCATATTGTCGAGAAGATGATCGAGGCGGCGCGGAAGGGGAAAAATCATCGTTATTCAGCCTCGCGAGGGATTACGAAACTGCGACATGCAATCGCGGGCTGGTACAAGCGGAATTACGATGTCGATCTGGATCCTGAGACCGAAACCATCGTCACGATCGGTTCCAAAGAAGGGTTGGCGCATCTTGCGCTGGCCTTGATCGGGCCCGGTGACGTCGTGCTGACGCCGACGCCGACCTATCCCATTCACATGTACAGCTTCATTATTGCGGGGGGAGAAGTCCGTGGAATCGAGCTGCGTCCGGACAGTGATTTCTTCGACGACTTGCAACGTGTCTATCGCCAGACCTTCCCGAGACCAAAGATCTTGGTCATCAATTTTCCGCACAATCCTACCACCGCTGTGGCGGATCTCGGATTTTTTAAGAAGATCGTCGCCTTTGCCAAAGAACATAATGTGATTGTCATTCACGACCTAGCCTACGCCGACTTGGTATTCGACGGATATAAGGCGCCGAGCTTTTTACAGATTCCAGGGGCCAAAGATGTCGGTGTCGAGTTCTATACCCTCTCCAAGGCCTACAATATGCCAGGTTGGCGCGTGGGCTTTTGTTGCGGTAATCGCGAGATTGTTGGAGCGCTGGCTAAGATCAAGAGTTACCTGGATTACGGAATTTTCCAGCCCTTGCAGATCGCCAGTGTTATTGCTCTCAATGGACCGCAAGATTGTGTCAAGGAAACGGTGCTGCGCTATCAGAAGCGTCGTGATGTGTTGGTGAGTGGACTGAATCGCATCGGATGGCATGTAGGCAAACCCATGGCCACCATGTTCGTCTGGGCCAGGATTCCGCTGCCCTATCGGGCTCTGGGGTCGTTGGAGTTTTCGAAGTTTCTGCTCCGCGAGGCGAAAGTGGCCGTGTCTCCCGGGATCGGGTTCGGTGAAGGCGGGGACGAATATGTGAGGTTCGGCCTTGTCGAAAACGAACATCGAACGAGGCAGGCCGTGCGAGGTATCCGCAAGACCCTGAAGCTTGAGGGGGCAGACGCATGATTTCGCGTGTGGGCGTCGGCATCATTGGGTTCGGAACGGTTGGGACAGGTGTCGCAAAGATTCTCTTAGAGAATGCCGCCTTGATCGGCCGCCGGGTCGGTGTGCCGATTGAAATCGTGCGGATTGCGGATCTCGATGTGACACGAGACCGAGGTCTTATCTTGCCGCCTGGCCTTTTCACGACCGATGCGAAGCAGGTTTTCACGGATCCGGCGATCGACATCGTCGTGGAGTTGATAGGAGGCTGCGATGTTGCCAAGCGCATCATTCTGGAATCCATTGCGGCAGGCAAACATGTCGTCACCGCCAATAAGGCCTTGCTCGCGTTACACGGCGAAGAAATATTCGCCGCGGCCTCCCGCGCAGGTGTCGACCTAGGTTTCGAAGCGAGCGTGGGCGGAGGGATTCCCGTCATCCAGGCATTGAGGGAAGGGCTGGCGGCCAACACCATCCAGTCCATTTACGGAATCATCAACGGGACGGCCAATTACATTCTCTCGCGTATGACCCATGAGGGTCAGAGTTTTGAGACGGTACTCGACGAAGCGAAGCAGGCCGGTTATGCCGAAGCCGATCCGACATTCGATGTGGCGGGTATTGATTCGGCGCACAAGCTGGCGATCCTGGCGGCGCTGGCCTATGGGACACCGATCAATGTAAAAGATCTGTACACCGAAGGGATCACCCACATTACGCCGCTTGATATCGCCTACGCCAAAGAGTTCGGTTGTACGATCAAGCTGCTGGGCATTGCCAAGCTGGTCGGCAACGGAGTAGAAGCCCGAGTGCATCCCACGATGCTGCCATCCTCATCTCCGATCGCCCAGGTCGAAGGCGTCTACAATGCGATTCAACTCGTCGGCGATGCCGTGGGCGACGTGGTGCTCTATGGTCGGGGCGCGGGGTCCATGCCGACAGGCAGTGCGGTGGTCGGTGATCTTATCGCTATCGCGCGCAATCTGTTGAAAGGAGCGGTTGGGCGAGTGCCGCCCGTTTCGTACCAGCAGGACCAGCGTCGTCCGCTTCGGATGCGGACGATGGAAGAAATCAGCTCGCTCTATTACCTACGCTTTATGGTATTGGATCGCCCAGGCGTTTTGTCGCATATCGCAGGGGAGCTGGGTCGGTGCGGTATCAGTATCTCATCCGTCCTCCAACAGGGACGGCGCGAAGGACAGACGGTTCCGGTCGTGATTAAGACCCATACCGCCACGGAGCGCGATGTCCAGTCGGCATTGCGCGCGATCGATCGTATGGCCTTCATCTCCGAGCCCACCACCTTGATCAGGGTCGAGGGCAAGGACGAATGAATGCCATGAATCGCTGGCGTGGTGTGATCGAAGAATATCGGAAGTTTCTGCCGGTGACCGATCGCACCCCCGTGGTAACGCTGTGCGAAGGCAACACTCCACTCATCAGGGCGACGCGGTTGGCGAAGCGGATCGCTCCCGGCGTCGATCTCTATCTCAAATTCGAAGGCATGAATCCGACAGGATCATTTAAGGATCGCGGGATGACGTTGGCCATCTCAAAGGCCGTTGAGTCCGGCGCCAGGGCAGTGATCTGTGCCTCCACGGGGAATACCTCTGCCTCCGCTGCAGCCTATGGTGCGCGGGCTGGGCTGGCGGTCTATGTGTTGATTCCTGCCGGGAAGATCGCGATGGGTAAACTGTCCCAGGCCATGATGCATCAAGCTACGGTTATCCAGATTGAAGGAAACTTCGACCAGGCCTTGACCATCGTCAAAGAACTATCGACGACCTGCCACATCGAGCTGGTCAACTCGATCAATCCCTATCGGATCGAGGGGCAGAAGACCGCAGCAATGGAGGTCTGCGATCAGCTCGGCGATGCTCCGACTGTTCATGCGTTGCCGGTCGGGAATGCCGGCAACATTACCGCCTATTGGAAGGGGTATCAGGAATACCGTGCAGCCAATCAATCTACGAGGTTGCCTCGCATGATCGGGTTTCAAGCAGCCGGTGCTGCGCCCATCGTGCTCGGGCGCATCGTGGAGAATCCGCAGACGGTGGCTTCGGCGATCCGGATCGGTAATCCGGCCAGCTGGGAAGCGGCTTCGAATGCCGTGAAGGAATCTTCCGGAGCCATCGATTCGGTAACGGATGAAGAGATTCTTGAGGCGTATAGGATGGTGGCGGCGACGGAAGGAGTCTTCTGTGAGCCGGCGTCCGCCGCGTCGGTTGCCGGCGTCATGAAGTTGAACCAGCAAGGCAAATTGCGTGAAGCCGAGATCGTGGTCTGCACCTTGACTGGCCATGGATTGAAAGATGCCGACACAGCCATCAGCGTATCGGCCCAACCGAAAACCGTTAGAGCGACGGGGGAGGATGTCGCTCGTCTGTTAAGGGTGTAGACACCATGCGAGTAGGGTTTCGATGAAACATGTGATTCTCCATGCGGATGGGATGGCCGACCATCCCCGGAAGGAATTGGGCGGACGGACTCCTCTTCAAGCAGCTTCGACTCCTCACTTGGATCGCCTTGCGCAAGGTGGAGAGCTTGGGCTCCTGGCCGCGGCGCTTGACAGTGTGCGACAGGGGAGCGGTCTGATGGGAACCGCCATCCTCGGATACGATCCCAAGAAATACTACCAGGGTCCCGGTCCGCTCGAAGCGGCCAGTCTGGGGGTCGCCGTTGGTGAGCACGATGTGGTCTATCGCTGTACGATGGTCACGCTGCGGGCAGACGCCCAGTCCGGGAGTAAAGGCGGATTGAACGAGATCAAGAAGCTCGGACCGCATGTGGTGATGGATGATGCGACCGCCGGCCTGATCTCGACGGAAGAAGCCCGTGAATTGATTGACGCGATCAATGAGCAGCTCGGGTCGGAGATGATTCAGTTCTATCCTGGGTTAGGCCACCGGCATCTCATGGTGTGGGTAGATGGGAAATCGCGAGCGATCTGTACGGATCCACAACTTCTTGTCGGTCGATCAATCGCCGACGCCTTGCCGACGGGAGACGGATCCGACATTCTTTGGAAACTTATGGACGCCTCGTTTCAGATCTTGCGCGATCATTCCCTGAATGATGAACGCCAGGAGGCTGGACAGAAATCGGCCAATTGTCTCTGGCTCTGGGGCCAAGGTCGGGCCATTTCCTGGCCAAGCCTCTCAGAGCGATTGAAGATGTCCGGGGTGGTCATCTCACAGAGCGATGTCCATCGCGGACTCGGCATCATGGCCGGGCTCGAAGCTGTGGATGGCGCGAGGCTGGCCGGCGTGGATCTTCGCACTCAAGCGGCGGTTACATTGGAAGAGCTGAAGAAACATGATTTTGCATACGTGCATGTGGAGTTACCGGACGAGGTCGTCTACGGATCGGATGTTCCGGCCAAGGTGAAGGGCATTGAAGCGGTCGATCGCGAACTAGTAGGACCGCTGCTGGAAGGGCTGGCCAAATTAGGCGCCCATCGCATCGCGGCCTTCTGCGATCTGGGCAACATGCATCATAGCCAGGCGTCGGAAGCTCCCGGGTTTTTCGCCTATCGTGATAGTACGGCAGCACTCGCTGCCGGGGCAGGACGGAGATTTACCGAGGATGACGCTCGGGCCTCGACTGTACCTCCTCGTGATGCGACAAAATTCGTCGTACGGTTGTTTGCAAAAGGGTCCTAACGATCGTGGCGCTGATAGTCCAGAAATATGGGGGCACGTCCGTGGGCACGGTCGAGCGGATCCACCGTGTGGCGGACCGAGTTGAGAAGGCCCACAAGGATGGCCATCGCGTCGTGGTTGTCCTGTCCGCGATGAGCGGAGAAACGGATCGCCTGCTTCGGTTGGCACATGAAATCATGCCCCTGCCTGACGACCGAGAACTCGATATGCTCCTGTCAACCGGAGAGCGGGTGACTATCGCCTTGTTGGCCATGGCCTTGCGGGCTCGGGGACTCGACGCCCAATCTTTTACGGGGCGCCAGGTCGGGATCATGACTGACAGCGCCCATACGAACGCGCGTATTACCCGAGTGAGCGCCGAGCGAATCCGCGAGGCGCTGCTCAAAGGGGTCATCCCAGTAGTCGCCGGTTTTCAAGGGATCAACGAGCAGTCGGATGTCACGACCTTGGGGCGTGGAGGGTCAGATCTCACAGCTGTTGCGCTGGCGGCAGCGCTGAAGGCTGATCGGTGCATCATTTTTACCGACGTCGACGGCGTCTACACGTCGGACCCCAACATTGTTCCGTCAGCTCGGCGAATCGATAAAATCGCCTATGAGGAAATGTTGGAAATGGCCAGTCTGGGCGCCAAAGTGTTGCAGAGCCGCTCCGTCGAATTTGCTGCGAAGTTCAATGTGCCGGTGGAAGTGAACTCCAGCTTCAAAGAAGGAAAGGGGACGCTTGTGACACGTGAAGATGAGGATATGGAAGCGGTTGCGGTATCGGGAGTTACCGGCGATCGGAATCAGGCCAAGATCACGATTGTGGGCGTACCGGACAAACCAGGTGTGGCATCCAAACTCTTTGGACCGGTGGCCCAGGCCAACATCAATGTCGATATGATCATTCAGAATATGAGTCAGTCTGGTCTGACGGATATTTCCTTTACCATTCCGCGGGCAGACATTAAGAAAGCCCTGCCGCTGATTCAGGATGTGGCGAAAGGTGTTGCTGCCAAGTCGGTTGCCGTGACTGAAGCGATCGCGAAAGTCTCGCTGGTCGGTGTCGGAATGCGATCCCATTCAGGAGTCGCTGCCAAGATGTTCGAAGTTTTGTCGCAGGAAGGCGTGAATATCCTCATGATCAGCACGTCGGAGATCAAAATCTCCTGTGTCATCGATGAAAAGTATGTCGAACTCGCGATGCGTGCGCTCCATACTGCATTTGGGTTGGATCAGTCGCCGATAGGAGATCGAAGCTCGAAGTAGAAGGTTTCGGTGGGGTGAGCCTCGACAGGTTCGCCCTGCTCCTGGTATCGTTTCCCCTATGGCTAGAAAATCTTCACCACCACGATCCTCGCGACGCAAGCCAGTCGGCTCTGCATCGTCCAGCGGACTTCCGCCTGCCGCGCGTCCAGTCGCGCTGGAAATCTATGATACGACCTTACGGGACGGAGCCCAGGCCGAGGATGTGACCTTTTCGGCAGAAGACAAGGTTCGGGTCGCCCAACAGTTGGATGGGTTGGGCGTGCAGTTCATTGAGGGTGGGTGGCCAGGGGCGAATCCCAAAGACATCGAGTTCTTTCGGATGATCAAGATCGTTCCGTTGAAGACAGCGACGGTGGTGGCGTTCGGGTCGACGAGAAAATCAAGCAACACCGTGCAGAAGGATCCGAATATCCTGGCGTTGTTGGAGGCGGAGACCACGATCATTACGCTGTTTGGGAAAAGTTGGTCACTGCATGTCATAGATGCGTTGGGCATTTCCCTGGCGAAGAATCTCGAACTCATCAGCGATTCCGTGGCCCATCTCCGCTCGAAGGGCCGGAGGGTGTTCTACGATGCGGAGCATTTCTTTGACGGATACAAGACGAATCCGGACTATGCGCTGGAAACCATTCGTCATGCCGTGGCGGCCGGGGCCGAGCGAGTAATTCTCTGCGACACCAACGGTGGGTCGATGCCCTGGGAAGTCAAAGATATTTGCCAGATCGTTCGGCGGGAGTGTTCAGTGCCCTTGGGAATTCATGCTCATAATGATTGCGAAATGGCCGTTGCGAATTCGCTGGTGGCGCTCGAAACCGGCGTGGTGCAGGTGCAGGGAACGATCAACGGGATCGGTGAGCGGTGCGGCAATGCCAATCTCTGTTCAATTATCCCCAATCTTGAACTGAAGATGAAACGTCCAGTGTTGAGAGACCGTTTGAGTCATCTCAAACAGGTGTCCGGATTCGTCACCGAGATCGCGAACCTCATGCCCAATACGCATCAGCCCTATGTGGGAGATTCAGCGTTTGCCCATAAGGGGGGGATCCATATCCATGCGGTGCTCAAGAACCCTATGACGTATGAACATGTGATTCCTGGCTTAGTCGGCAACCGCCAGCGTATGTTGGTATCGGATGTGGCAGGTCGGAGTGGATTGCTGGAGAAGGTCGAGGCCTACGGAATCAAATTAGACAAGGGCGATGCCAAGGTGCGGGAACTGATCAATACTTTGAAAGAGCGTGAAAGTGAGGGCTACCAATTTGAAGCGGCGGAAGGCTCCTTCGAGTTGCTTATGCGAAAGGCGATGGGGACACACAGGCCATCATTCCAACTCCTGGGATTTCGGGTGATTGTCGAAAAAAAACAAGACCATGGCGCTTCGTCCTCAGAAGCCACAGTGATGGTAAAGGTTGGCGAAGTGGTCGAACAGGCGGCTGCAGTCGGAGCAGGTCCGGTCAATGCGCTTGACCATGCGTTGCGGAAAGCGTTGGAAAAGTTCTATCCCCAACTACGAGAAGTCATACTGCTTGACTACAAAGTGCGAGTGTTGTCAGCCAATCGTGGGACGGAGTCCAAGGTCCGGGTGTTGATCGAATCAGGCGACCATAAGGATAAATGGGGCACCGTCGGTGTATCTGAAAACATCATGGAAGCTAGCTGGCAAGCGTTGGCGGACAGTATCGAATACAAGCTGCTAGCCAAAGACGAATGAGTGGGGTATATAATTCGGTATCTTTCTTCTTGACAGGTCTTATAACCTCACGTAACTTATAGCGAAACTGCTAATCGTTCTTAGTAGGTTCACGGGCGATCATTCAAGAGGTTTGCACGGGCGTCGGAGGGGAAAGCATGCGAAAGGCAGATATCGCGAACGAAATTTATAAGCAGGTCGGCATTTCAAAAAATGAAGCCGCAGATATCGTCGAACTCGTGTTGAACATGTTGAAAGATGTATTGCATAAGGGAGAGTCGGTCAAGATTGCAGGATTCGGAAATTTTGTGGTGCGCAGTAAAGGGGCGCGAAAGGGCCGGAACCCTCGAACCGGAGAAGAAATAGGAATCACGCCTCGTCGTGTGGTGACCTTTCGTCCGAGTCAAGTGTTTAAGAAATACGTCAACAGCTAGTCAAGAGCCCACAGACCAGCTTTCAGAGCCTCTTCGCCGCCTTTCACCGGAACAACTTCAGACGTTAGCCGGTGTGCTAAACTTTCTCGTAGTGAAGAACGAACTCCAGCAAATAGCCTCTCGTAGCACTACATTAGAACGGTCTTCCTCCTCCGATGATGAGGCAACCAGGAAGGCCCGCACCTATGCCCGTGCGGATGCCGCTTGCCCACGAAACCGCTAACGCTGGCCCTTCGCCCAGGGGCTACCCATTGGAGAATGCCTGGAAGCGTATCAGGCTGAACGAGGTTGAAGATTAAGAGACCAGCTGTCACGCTCCACAGTTTGCGACATACTATAGCCGTGAAGCTGGAACGTGCGGAGATTCACGACTCCCGTATGCGACGACTCTTAGGGCATAGCATCGGCAAGAGTGTTGAAGATCGGGTGTACCTAGGGAGTCTGAAGTACTCTGTGAATGAGCTGAGTGAGGGCCCTGGAGAAGATCCAACTGCCGTGTCTATAACCGTGAGAGGAGGGCTGGATCATGGCACGCATCGAGCCCCAGAAACCAGACCAGACGTTTAGTCGGAGCCGTGAGTTTCAAAGAGAAGTATTGGCATATCTAAAAGAACATGGTCCGCAACCGTACGATGTACTCTGCATTCACTTCGATCCCAATCGTACTGCGGAAATACAAGCTGTCTTACATGAGTTGACCCAGTGGAAATTCATTGATAGGGGCACGGATTCGCGCATGACGGTTTCGATTACTGCTGCTGGCATCGCCCGCCTTGGACTCAAAGATATCTAAAATGTCTACAGTTTGACACGAATATCAGCTGGAAGCGAAAGGCTGGACAGAATGAGCATCGAAAACAAAACCCACATCGAAGCGAACCTGGAAGTTATTCGAGAATATCTGATCGGCCAATTCAAAGGGTTTGAAGTTACCGACACGCCAGATCGTCCCCTCTCGCATACATTCACCGCGACGAAATCTTCAGACGAACGCTACCATGTAAAGGTGTCATAGCGACAGCTTTCCGATGATAGCAACACCCCTGAAAGAACTAAGCAGTGATTTGTCACGGACGATGTAGCTGGTAGGATGAAAGGGAAGTCTCAGGGAGAGTATTTCTCGTGGGGAAACAATTAACAGGAGGCTCATGGGCTTCAGACCTTCCTTCTTTGCTAGTCCACGAAAACTACAATTTCTTTGGCAGCGCCACCAGGCTCAACGGAAACTTGAGAAGGCCATAGCTGCGGGGAAGGTGACGAAGCCCACACGCTGTCAACGCTGTAAGAAGACGTTACCTAAGCACAAGATTCAAGGTCATCATCGAGACTGTAAGAAGCCCCTTGATGTGAAATGGTACAGCCAAGCGTGTCACGACAAGCAACACTCACGCAGGTTTCAAGAAAAGGCGGCATACCGGCAGATGCAACGCTTGAGCAGGATCATCGGACACTAGCCTATCGCCGCCGTTGTGACCACCACGTGTAGAGTGCAAAGGCGATAAATGGTAGCAGAACAATCGCCAGCCCGATCACTGGTATGAACAGAATGGTGACATAGCGTTCCAGCAGAGACGGAGCGTCCATACATGGACCAAGCCTTCCAAGGCGAAGGCCGACTCTAGAGGGAAAGGAACGTCTCCAAGTCAACAGAGCGGGAGATAACTGTCTCCTCCGCCTACCGATTAACGTTTATCCTTGGGCGTGTCGTACGGAAACCATAAAATCAGAGCCGCCCCTGCTGCGAAGATGCCGACGAAGATGCCTGGGATAAGTGCGATTTCCATGATACCCTCCTAAGTTGGTGTTGGATTCGACCGCAGGGATTGATGTTAGTCCCATTAGAACCAAGAGTCTATTAGTAATCTAGGGCTTGAAATCGGATGAAAGAACATGATCTACTCCTTTCAGTTTTTAGGTGTGAAACACTAGACAGGTAAAGAGACACTTTGTTAGTTAAATCTCATAACCTACGGAGAACACGGCTATGTTAACGTCTACGTCAATTCATAGCCGCGTTCAATCACTGTAACTCATCCCGCCACGAGGACCGGTCATGGGAAACGAGCCCAGGCTGGGCAGCAAGGTTTTTTATAAAATCGGCGAAGTCAGCCAAATTGCCAAGCTACCGGCTTACGTGTTGCGATTCTGGGAATCGGAGTTCCCGTTCCTCAGGCCCAAGAAAAGTCGTGGGAACCAGCGGCTCTATGTCAGGCGAGAAGTCGAAACCGTGTTGGAGATCAAGCGGATGCTCTATGAAGAGGGACATACGCTCGCGGGCGTCAAACGATATTGGGCCAGGCGAGGTCGGGTGGCAAGCCAACGGGTGCGCCCGAAAGAACTTGCGCAGAAACTGCGGGGGAATCTCCAGGCGATTCTCAAAATTATGGAGTCGCATTCCGACTGACGACGGTCTGTCTCGTCTCTTTCTAGCCGGTTGCATTCCAGCAGCCTCCGGTGGACAATGCAGCAGACGGTAGAATTAAATAGAACCAGTCGGGGCGTGGCGCAGCCCGGTAGCGTACTCGCTTGGGGTGCGAGTGGTCGGCCGTTCAAATCGGCTCGCCCCGACCAAAATATAATATATCGTGCTGAGCGATGAGTGCTGAGGACTGAGACGAATAGGATAGTCGGGTACTCGATTCTCAACACTTAGCACTGAAACGGAGAGCTGCCGCGGGCAGCTTTTTTTTTCCAGACGAACCTATGCGCATTCTGGTCACCAACGATGATGGGATTCACTCGACTGGTTTGACGGCTCTCGCCAAGGCCTTATCGAGATTGGGAAAGGTATGGGTGGTCGCGCCGGATCGCGAGCGGACTGCGGTGGCGCATGCTGTGACGCTTCATAAACCGCTGCGAGTGCATCAGGTCGGAACACAGCTCTACGCGGTTAACGGAACGCCGGTCGATTGTGTGAATCTAGCCGTGCTGAAGCTTCTGCCTGCTCCGCCTGATCTCCTCGTGTCAGGAATCAATAAAGGCGTGAATCTCGGCGACGATGTGTTGTATTCCGGAACGGTCTCGGCAGCGATGGAAGGGACGATGCTCGGTATCCCTTCGATGGCTGTGTCGCAAGAGGGACAGGAGCATTTTTATTTCGACGCTGGGGCCCGGTATGCCGCTCGCATCGCTCGCTTGATTCTGAAGGAGGGTTTGCCGGAAGAAACACTGGTGAATCTGAATATTCCAAACCGGCCGTTCGGGTCCATCACCGGAGTTCGAGTCACCTGTCTCAGCCGCAGGCGTTTCGACAATCCGATCATTGAAAAGGTTGATCCGCATGGCCGGACCTACTATTGGATTGCCGGGACCCGTATATCATGGAGCCGAAGTAAGGATGCCGACCATGAGGCGATTGAGCAAGGAGCGGTTTCGCTCACTCCCGTTCACCTCGATACAACGAATCATGGAGTGTTGGATCGATTTCGTAAGTGGGAAACGGTGCCCCGACCGAATGCGCGTCGAGTAGCTGCGTCGTCAAAATCAAAGGGCAATCAGCGGAGCTAGAATGGTGTGGGGAATCTGATCGAAGCAATTATTACAGAACTCAGCCGGTTTGTTGTGTCGATGATCTCAACATTCGGCTACACCGGCATTTTCATCACCATGGCTATCGAGAGTGCCTGCATTCCCCTACCCAGCGAAATAATCATGCCCTTTTCGGGGTATCTTGTGACGACGGGACAGTTCACGCTGCTCGGCGTGACGTTGGCCGGTGCCGTCGGAAACGTTGCTGGGTCGATTGTCGCCTACTACGCCGGTGTGTGGGGCGGTCGGCCTTTCGTCGAGCGGTACGGACCCTATATGTTGGTGTCGCGAAAAGATATCGAGATGGCCGATCGATGGTTTGAGAAATATGGAGAGGCAGCAGTATTTTTCAGCCGAATGCTTCCGGTCGTTCGGACCTTCATCTCGTTGCCGGCCGGTATCGCCAGAGTGAATATCTATCGGTTCATACTCTTCACCTTCCTCGGTGCGCTGCCCTGGTGCTATCTTCTGGCCTATATCGGTGTAAAGATGGGCGAACAGTGGGAGCACCTGCGAGAGTATTTCCATCAGTTCGATATTGTGATTGGCATCTGCCTGGCGCTCGCTCTTGGCTATTTTCTCTGGTCCCATTGGCCGAAGCGTCGCATCACTCCGGAGTTATAACCAGTCCATGCTCTCGATCTACAACACATTCACAGGGAAAAAGGAGCCGTTTCACTCGCTCCAGCCGAAGACCGTTCGCATGTATGTCTGCGGTGTGACCGTCTACGACTACTGCCACATTGGCCATGCGCGTAGTGCGCTCGTGTTCGATGTGATCCGACGCTATCTGGAATTCAGCGACTATAAGGTTGAATTCGTGAAGAACTTCACCGACGTGGATGACAAGATCATCAAGCGGGCGAATGAGCAGGGAGTCAGCTGCGACACGATCACCGCGAAATATATCCAAGCCTACTACGAAGACATGGGGAGACTGGGCATTCGCCAAGCCTCCATCGAGCCCAAGGCCACAGAACACATGACCGACATCATCCGTTTGACCGAGACCTTGGTGAAGAAGGGATTGGCCTATCAAGTCGATGGAGATGTGTATTTTGAAGTAGCCAAGTACTCGGGATACGGGCGTCTCTCAAAGCGGCGGTTGGACGACATGCAGGCTGGCGCACGCGTGGACGTGGATGAACGCAAGCGTCACCCGATGGATTTTGCGCTCTGGAAGAGCAGCAAGCCTTGCGAGCCATCATGGGAGAGTCCCTGGGGGGCTGGGCGACCCGGCTGGCACATCGAATGCTCAGCGATGTCTATGAAACATCTCGGTGAAACGTTCGACATTCATGGCGGAGGAATGGATCTGATTTTTCCGCACCACGAAAATGAGATCGCCCAGTCGTGCGGGGCGACGGGAAAAGAATTTGCGCGCTACTGGATTCACAATGGATTTGTGCAGATTAATCAGGAGAAGATGTCCAAATCGCTGGGGAACTTTTTTACGATTCGGGAGATCTTTGAAAAAGAGAAGTCGCAGTGGCCTGAAGAAGAAGTAATTGGTGAGATACTTCGATACTTTCTTCTTTCGACTCACTACAGAGGGCCGCTGGATTTTTCCGATCAAAGCTTGAAAGAAGCAAAGTATGCGCTAGATGGATTCTATGACTTATTCAAACGACTAGATGAAGCCGAGAGCAGGACCGCAGCCGACAAGGGGCTCAATGGATCGATCGAACGATGCCGAGTTTCATTTGTTGAGGCAATGGACGATGACTTGAACACGCCAATGGCAATTGCAGCATTACAGATACTGAGGAGCGAAGTTAACAAATCACTTGAGCAAGGTCTCTCTACTGAGTCAAGAACACTTGCAAGAGAGCAGTTTAGATTACTTGGCAAGGTCCTTGGCTTATTTGAGCTAGACAATTGGCGGTTCAACCCTGCTAGGTTGCTCGTTGATGTCGCAGATGTAATAAGTGTTACCGAAAGTGAAATGACAAGGATTGGAAGGAAGGATCACCCCTCATATGGATATGGGATTCACGTATATGACACACCGTTGCCGTTGAAGGATGAGGAGGAAAGAATTCAACGGATGGTAGATGAACGTAATGAAGCCAGAAAGCAGAAAGATTTCAAGAAGGCCGACGAGATTCGTGAGTTCCTCGCATCCCACGGCGTCGTCATCGAAGACAAGCCCGATGGCACCAGCCGGTGGAAGCGATAGCACGCCGGATCTGATTTACGGGCTGCATGCTGTGCGCGAAGCCTTGCGTGCCGGCTCTCGCCCGCTGCAGCGGCTGATCTTACTGCGGGCCGACCGGCAATTTGCCGACATCGCACAGCACGCGAAGGCGCAGCGAGTCCCCGTTCACATCGAACCTCCACCCGCCTTCGATCGATTAGTGCCTGGTGGAAACCACCAGGGCGTCATTGCCTTTATCGCCGCCAAGTCCTACGACACGACGGAGCAGATTCTCGATCGGGCGAAGACGCGAGACGAGAAACCATTTCTCGTGCTTCTAGACGGAGTTGAAGATCCGCACAACTTAGGCGCGGTCTTGCGGACGGCCGAAGCGGCTGGTGTCCATGGAGTGTTCATCCCGGAACGCCGTGCAGTGGGTCTGACATCGGTGGTGGCGAAAGTATCAGCCGGAGCGCTTGATCATATCTCAGTCGGGCGCGTGGGCAATCTGATTCGTCTGATTCAGGACCTCAAAGAGGCCGGCCTGTGGATCTATGGCGTGGACCCACAGGCGACGAAGCTCCATACCGACATCGACATGACTGGGCCGATCGCGCTGGTCCTTGGAGGAGAAGGTGAAGGTATTCGTCCTGGTGTGTTAGGGGAGTGCGACGACCGCATCAGGATTCCGATGCAGGGCCGCGTACCGTCGCTGAATGTTTCAGCCGCCGCCGCCGTCACGCTGTTCGAAGTAGTCCGCCAGCGTCGCAAGAGTGTCGTGCCGACGGCGAACCCTATCGAATCTTGATCGTCCCGTCTTGGATCGCGGTTTTGAGCAGCTGAGCCGTGTTCGACACGCGCATTTTTTTCATCATGTTGGCCCGATGTGCCTCGACGGTCTTGACACTGATTTTGAGTCGCTGACCAATCTCCTTGTTTTTGAATCCAGCCCAAATCAGTTCAAGAATCTCTTTCTCCCGGCTGGTGAGCGATTCAGGTCGCTTCTTGCGGGGTGGCGGGGTCAGATTGGCCAGGGAAGGTTTGGTTTTCGTCTTTGCAGTCCGTGCCATTATTTGGTTCTCCTTTAACGAATAAAGTAGTACGGTATGATTGACCTTGATGGAGTATTGCCAAGAACAAACCCTTGCTCAGCAGGCAGTGATTATAAGAACTCTCTGGTCATAAGTAAACTGTGGAAGACCGGCTCCAGTGAAGCTACCTAATTTATTTCATTTGGCATACAGAGCAACCAGGGTGTACCGAGCCGGAGTCGGATTCCGAGTCGAATATGCATGAATGGCCTCTTTATCTTGTTGTCGGGACCCTCGGCGCGCTGATCGGCAGCTTTCTCAACGTCTGTATCTTCAGACTACCTCGCCGCGAATCGATTGCCTGGCCCGGCTCCCATTGCCCCTCGTGCGCGCATCCAATCGCGTTCTACGACAATATTCCTCTGCTGAGCTATCTGTGGCTTGGTGGACGTTGCCGGGCTTGCCGCACCCCAATTTCAATGCGATATCCCCTCGTCGAAGCAACCAATGCCCTCGGCTATCTCACCATTCTATGGTACTTCGGTCCAACCTGGACGGCTGCCCTCTATGCCCTGTTGTTTTCTGCCTTGGTTGTGGTGACGGGAACGGACCTCACCCATAAGATGATCCCCAATGTCATTACTCTGCCAGGAATGGTGGTCGGCCTTATAGGCGCAGTCACTGTTTTACCGGTGGGTGTGATCAATTCTGTGGTCGGCCTCACCGTAGGAGGCGGCATCCTCTGGCTCCTCGCCTGGCTGAGCCCCTATCTCTTCGGTAAGGAAGGAATGGGAGGTGGGGATATCAAATTGCTGGCGATGATCGGTGCGTTTCTTGGCTGGAAGCCGGCGCTCCTCACCATCATGATCGGTTCGCTCACTGGTTCTATTATAGGCATCAGCTTGATCGCTCTACGCATCACCAAACGTGATGACTATATCCCCTTTGGCCCTTTCCTTGTGTTGGGAGCCCTTCTCTCCCTGTTTTTTGCCCAGCCGCTCCTCGATTGGTATCAAGGTTTTTTAGACCCTGCTTTCTAGCGCTTTCCTTGTATCTCTTCTGACGAATCCCTGTATCTAAATAGTGAGATGCTCTTCTGGTTTTCTTATTCTTTTTCGGCCAGTGCACAGGCGTCTCCGTTTCCATGTTTTCTTGTGAAAAAGCGAAAGCATGTGAACTTGCGAAGTATTCTGCTCACACTCCTCGCAAAACATTCAGTCATCTTGGTGTGAACCAAGGTGGGCACGGGTCTTGGACACCACGTTCATCCTCGTAGGGGGAATTCTTCTGTGAGGGAGGGCCATGCAAAGAGAGTCACAGAAACGGGAGCAGGGCTGGAGCCTGACAGAGCTCCTCATTGTGCTGTCGATTATGGGCATCATATGTGGATTGGCCTGGCCGAGTTATCAGACCTTGGCCGCAAGGGTGCAGGCGCGTAGCGCCATAATAGAGATTGCCTCGGAGCTCCGGCTTGCTAGACAACTGGCGATGGCCAGGCGAGAGCGCCTGCGGGTCATATTCGATCAAGAGGGCCGTACGATCATGCTTCGACGCGCAGACGCCGAGGGGATCCTGCACGTCTATCAGTATGCGGACAAGGGGGTCGTTGTAGAGGAACCAACCGCTGGCCCCGAACTTCTATTTCATCCTAGCGGTCGATCAGTGACTCCGACAACCATTCGTGTAAGAGACAGTCAAGGTAGGAAAACCACGTTCACGATGAGCATCACAGGAAGGGTGTCCATCTCATGAAGCAGGATCGATTCTTTTATACAGAAGGGGGAGTTAGCTTTGCCGAAGTGCTTGTGGCTCTGGCGCTGACGCTGACCGGGTTGGCTGGAGCAATGGGGGCATTTCAGGCAGCAGAACGGAGTAATCGAATTGGGGCACTGGCGACGCGTGCTCTGGCGATGGCAGAATCTCGAATTGAAGCGAAACGAGCTGTGCGATGGGACCGTCTTTTTATGGACGATCTGAATCATGATGGTATCCCGGACCTTGTTATGCATGACGATGGAGCAGGCGGAGATCTGCTGGCTGGTGATGGAGTGTACTCCGGTAGTTGGGACCAGGATGGCGTCCAACTGATCTGGACGGTGACGCCGAGCCGTTCTGGTTCGTTGTTGGCCTCAGGGCATGTCCTGATAGAGGCTCGCGCAGTCTACACAGCTGGCGAGAACCAGCGTGAAGTACGAGTCGGCACTCTGCGAGCCAATCCAGTGTTTGTTGGGAGCCAGTAAGGTGTCACCATTCGGAGCAGATCGAGTGCGGACAAGGCGGCATACAAGAGGCCCCTATCAGAGAGGATGGACGGAGGCAGGTACCAGTCTGATCGAGCTGATGTTTGCCACGGCGGCTGGGTTGGTCGTTTTCGGCGTCACGCTGCAAGCTCTGTCCTACTTCCAGCAACAGTTCATGAAGCAACAACGTGCGGTCGCGCAACAACAGGATCTTCGACTTGGATTAGAAGTTCTTGAGCAGGAATTGAGGCTTGCGGGGTCCGATTCTCTTACCACGGCGGCTTCGGACTCTATGGAGTTTTCGGCGAATCTGCGAGGTCTCTCGACGACGGTCACAGCAACTGCGGCGGTCGGGCAAACGGCTCTGTCGATCGAAGACGGGCGAGGATGGGAGGATCGGAAAATGATAGTGGTCTGTTGGGCCGAGCGTTGCGAGACGCTTGCGCTGGCTCGTGATGGACAACGGCACTTGCTGACGGTGATGCGGCCGCTGACAAGAGAGATTCCGTCCGGGGCATTTGTCTCCCTCCTGAATCATGTCCGCTACTATAGCCGTCGCGATGACCATGGTGTTCTAAGGTTGCTGCGACAGGTTGATGGCGGCGCGAGTGTCTTGGTCGGAGATATCAGGGAGGCGCGGTTTTCCTATTGGGATGAAAACGGGCAGGCTGCGACAGAACCGACGCAGGTCAGGCTGGTCGTGGTTGAAGTCACGATGTCCGATCGAGGGATTCGCGCCGTTCGCGAAATGAGCCTCAGGACCTAACGGTGTCTCCTCTAAAAAGCATGTGGGTAAGGACTGGAAGATGAAAGAACGACGCGCACCTGAACTCAAGACTCTGTGCGACAAGGGTCACGTGCTTCTTGTGGCGCTCATGCTGATTGTTCTGCTTGGGGTCACCGGCATGACATCTCTCTATCTGGCCGGTCAAGATGGACTGGGCCTCAGCGCCATGAAGGAGGACAACGTCACGCAGCAGTTGGCCGATGGTGTGGCCGATGTCGTGATAAGTTGGTTTCACGATCCGAGCGTCTCACCGGCATCCATTGCTGGATTATTCGTAAAGCGCCAGGGAGATCTCTCGAGTGGGCCGTCGTTCTTCGACGTAGCCGGGCGTTCGCAGTTTGTCGGGACCGCTGACCGTCCCGACGTCCTCCTGGATGCGGCGAACCAGACGGACAATCAGACGCTCAACTATCTGCCCAACGGCGGACCCAATACCCTGGCAGGACTTGGCCGAATTCTTAAGTTGAAAATGTATGGCCCGCTGCAGCCAGGGCTGCTGAGCACAGTTGAGGTAACGGCTACGACGGGCGATCACCGGCCAATCGCACGAACTGTTCAGCTTCAACTTGGAGCTGTGTCAATTCCTCCAGTTCGCGCGGCAGTGCAAGTTGGACAGACCCTCGGCGTCATGCAGCCAGGCGGGGAATCTCCCGTCATGGTCCATTGGGGCGATCAACGGATATTGGGCGATCTTACGGTGCAGCGAGTCGAAGATTTGGTCCTCAAGAGCGCTACGGCACCGGTCACCGGTCAGTCGTATGGCCAGATGTTGTCTGCACAGGATTGCTGGACGGAGTATTGGATTGGAGGGATTGTCTCGGTCATTTCTCCTCCACCAGGTCAGGGTACGAATCCTCCGCTTCCTGAAAACGTGCATCTGCACCAATATCCGACGCCTGGGGTGAGGCTCGATCAGTGGGACTACGACTCGCTCAAGAAGATCGCACTGCGCTGGGGAACCTATTATAGGCTGGATCACGGGGGGCAGCTTCACCTGCAGGGGGCCTCGGACTCGGATCAGGGAATCAGGCCCGCAGATGCGCTGGAATCTCAGGTCATCGGAGACCATCGTGGATTGGTCTTCATCGACACAGTCGATGGGCAACCGCCGCGTGTCGATAATATGGGAACGCTAGTGCTGGATGCGGACTATTTTGAAGGGTTTCTGGTTGTGCAAGGTCATATCGTGCTTAGGCCTCGTGCAGTAGGGAAGTCTGTTCCAGCCCTAAGTCCATCTCAGCCTGGGACACAGTCGCTGGGGACAAGGGTGCCAGTGCAATTGTCCGGCATTCACATCAACGGTCTGCTATATGTGGCGGGTGCGATCAGGATTGAACGATCCGCTCGCCTGTATGGGGCGATGATGGCAGGACAGAGCGTGCTGTCGATCGGAACCGGAACCGGTATCGAGGTCTGGTACAACACCGATTTAGCCCAGGGGCTATTTCGAGGAGTTCCGGTTGTGTATCGAGCGTCGGGAACCTGGTTAGTCAAATATTAGCAGGTTGCTGAAAAAGTCCGCCAGCGGTGTTCCCTGTTTGCCGTGTCGGGCACGACACAGACAGGTTGCCTCGTTCACAGAAACCCTGAAACATGAGTGAGAATCAGCCGTGGAGCTGCGGCCTTGCCTGGGACAAGGTGTGTCTCAGGGCGAAGAGGCTGTCTGGGCAGACCCAGGGCGAGAGGATGAAACACCTGCCAGGGTTGGAAGGATGAGGGGTCTGGCATTTTTGAACGGCCTAAGGGCGTTGTTGAAGCTGTCCGTGACGCGGCCCCATATATTTATTCCCAGCGTCAAGAAATAGCTTTTCTACACTATGCGAGTGGGAAGGTGAAAGCGAAAGGCATCGCGTATGACGGCCGAAACGGATGTGGTGGCTGGTGGAAACGGAGGAAAGAAGAGTAGCCGCGCGTCGAAACCTTCCCGTTGCGCTATCGAACAGAACGTGCTTGATAGCTTGATCTATCGCGGCGTTATCAGTCTTGCCGACGTGCTGGCGGCGGTCGACGATTCGAAAGATGGCAGCTTCGATCTCGAAACGGTCCTCCTCGACCGTTATCATGTCCCGAAGGACGCTTTGGGGTCCGCCCTGAGCGACTTTTATCAATGTCCATATCTGCCGTACGACGAACGAACGGTTATCGCCGCCGACCTGCTCAAGTCGCTTAATCTCGACTATCTCAAGAAAAATCTCTGGTTACCGATCACGCGTCGAGGCTCACTAATCGATGTGCTCACCAGCGATCCGCACGATCTCGACAAGGGTTGGGACGTGCGGCGCACATTTCCCGGGATGACGATACGCTATGCCGTAGGTCTGCGTCGAGACATCGAGCAATTTCTCCATCTAGCCAGAGGCCAGGGAACCAGCGGGTCCATCGGTACCATTCTTGGTGAGTTGGTTAATGAAATCAATCTTGAGCCTGTCACCGATCCAGTATCAGGCGGGATTGATGAGAATGACTCAGCTATTGTGCGGCTGACCAATCAAGTAATCGTCGAAGCCGACCGCCTCGGCGCATCGGACATTCACATCGAACCATACGCGGATCGTAAAGATATGGCTGTGCGCTTGCGCATCGATGGTGTTTGCTCGACGTTCATGAAGATTCCGGCGACCTATCGGCGTGCTTTCGTGTCACGCATCAAGGTCATGGCTAATCTTGACATCGCGGAACGACGCAAGCCTCAAGACGGCAAGATCCGGTACCGGCTGGCGAAGAATCGAGAAGTGGAATTGCGTGTGGCGACCTTGCCCACATCAGGACAGGACGAAGATGTCGTGCTGCGTCTTCTGACGGCCAAACAACCGATGCCACTGGGCGCGATGGAATTTGCGCCCGCCACCTTACAGGTCATTCAAGCCATCGCAGAGAAACCCCACGGGATCATTTTGTGTGTCGGACCGACTGGGTCCGGCAAAACTACAACTTTGCACGCGATTCTCAAGCACATCAATACTGACGAACGAAAGATTTGGACGGCCGAAGATCCCATTGAAATAACTCAGGACGGCCTCCGCCAAGTCCAGATTCATCCAAAGATTGGTCTCACTTTCGCGACTGCGCTACGGGCGTTTCTGCGTGCCGATCCCGACGTCATCATGATCGGCGAGATGCGGGACAAAGAAACGGCCGACATCGCCATTGAAGCCTCGCTCACCGGCCACTTGGTACTCAGTACTCTCCATACGAACAGTGCGGTCGAAACGGTAATCCGTTTATTGGATCTCGGGTGTGACTCGTTCAACTTTGCCGACGCCATGTTGGGAGTTCTCGCCCAGCGTCTGTGCAAACGAATCTGCATCCAGTGCAAAAAGGCCTATCATCCGAGTCAAGAGGAATACGCCGAACTGGTGCAGGGGTACGGCGTACTGGACTGGCCCACACTCGGCATCGAGTACCGCACTGATTGGAGTCTGTATCATGGGCGAGGCTGCGAGGCCTGCAATCGAACAGGTTTCAAAGGGCGGATTCCTTTGCACGAACTGTTAAGAGGATCGGACCAGATGAAGCGGCTTATTCAATCCAGAGCCAGGACCGCCGAGGTGCTCAGCCTGGCAAAGAATGAAGGTATGTTGACCCTGGTACAAGACGGGATACAAAAAGTCCTTCGCGGAGAGACCACCTATCAGCAGGTCAAGATCGTAGCGATGAAGTGAGGGAAACCCTCACCATGTGACCAAGCCGAACGGTCCTCATTTTTACAGAACAGATTGTAATTGACACTTTGATAGCCGGGCTGGTTTCCCGCCCCATGGATGAGTGCTTTGCAATGGCTACGATTAACCCCGCACAGTACAAAAAGTTCTCGCGCTAAACTCACCGTACTGCTTCCCATGTTGGGACGGCACCAAATGTGCGCCCACTCTGACGCAAATTGTCGATCTTCTCCTAAAGTCTACCTAATTCCGCCAGCCCAATCAGTTCTGAAACATATCTAATATCAATGGGTTATGTCTTCTAGCCGAAGTGAAATGATCGGCACGCCAATTGCTCACTTGGCAGCCTGCCATGGGTGTATTCGGTAAGCCAAAACGCGATGGAACTCTATGCCGACAGGCGGGGTTTACCTTGATTGAGATAATGACCGTCGTAGTGATTATCGGGATTGGCGCAGCGCTGGCTGTCCCAGCATACAACCAGTGGATCGCTCGCTATGAACTGCGGCAGGCCATTGTTGCAATAGGGTCGAACCTCACAATGGCCAGAATGACGGCGAGAAATCGAAACATCGCTGTGATATCGACCTTGACAACAACGGCTACCGGCACAGTCACGATGAGAACGACCAATGTGCCAGGGACAGTGGTCTTTGCTTCCGACACGTTTCCGATGACTATCACATCCGTGAGGGATGCCGCTACCCCCATTGGCACACCGCTTCCGCCTCCGGTGACCATCGCATTCACTCCGCTAGGTATTCTGGGCGCGGGGACTTCACCTCTCCCGGTTCTAGTCACAAACAATGCCGGGTTGGCCTATTCTGCCGTCGTCGCTCCATCGGGGAAAGTGAATTGGTGCACAAAGGCCACCTGCCCATGACAATGAACCGAAGAAGAGGAAGTGAAAAGGCATGGCATCAGCCTACAGAGCAGGCTGGTTTTACTCTGATTGAAGGAATGATTTCGGCCGTAATACTGGCAGTCGGGCTACTGGCGCTCGCCGGGATGCAAGGGATTTCTCTTGGAAATGATGTGGATGCGCACGAACTGGCTCGTGCCACGAATATCAACGCGGATCTCATGGAACGAATCAAGTTTAATAGAGGACGAGCGCTGGCCTACAACCTTATAGACACCAATAATGCGGCAACCCAGCCTCAAGGCACTGAGCCGATGGCGAGAGGGGATTATGCGCAGTGGCGAACAGTGCTAATCAATTCAGGGCTGGATAATGCTCAGGGTCTAGTTACCGTTGTTCGGCTCGATCCGGATCCAGCGTTCAACCCCGTTAGCCTGAACCGATTTGCAGTACAGGTCCGAATTAATTGGACCTCCAACGGAGCGGGGGCACGCAGTAGGACGGTGATGTTCTCGAGCGTGCTGGCTCCAGAATAACCATCCCAGCTTAGGCGATATAGGGAGAGAGAAGAGTCATGCGACAGATAGAGCGAGGAGAAGAGGGAGTGACACTTGTTGAGCTTATGGTGGCAGCCGTTGTGACAGCGGTAGTGGTCGCAGCGGCGATGACGATCGTCATTACAAGCAATAGAGCTACTCAGGTAAACGAGCAAGTGGCTGAAACCCAGCAGAATGTGCGGCTCGCTATGGAGCTCATCTCTCAAGATATCAAACTAGCAGGGTTTAATATGACTAGTGTCGTCGGGGCCTGTACTGTGGGGCCATTAGCATTGCCGGCCCCCATTGTTCCAGGAGATAACGTTCCAGGCGGAGGGGTGGGGGTCATTAACGACGTCGGGCCGGATACGGTGAGGTTGGTGGTGCCATCCATGACGGCAGGCGCTGGAGGTCTGACCCCGGTGCTCTCTGCTGTGGCAAGTGGCGCAGCCAATACGATCACACTGTCTGCCGCCGATATAAGCGCAATGGTAACGTCCGGACTGGCTATCGGGTCTGCAGTGTCGGTTGGTGGCAGTTTCTCCAGCGCGGTCACGGCTGTCGGGGCAACCATGGTGACCCTTGTGAAGTCCCCACCGCCGTCTGCGCAATTTCCTATCGGGACGCCCGTCTACTTACTGCAATGCGTGCAATACACCATTTCAGCCAATCCAGCCGTGTGTGCAGGCAGCACCTCTTGTCTGCTTCGAAATGGCGTGCCGATGGTGGATGGGATTGAGGATCTCCAACTCGCTTATGCCTGCGATGGGTGCAACGTCCTTGCCCCAAACACATTGTTGCCTAACGGAGTCATTGATGACCAAAACTCCCCCGTCGGAACCCCGATTGGGGCCGGAGTCTTCGATGCAGCCGATTTCATCACCAACAACACATGGGCTGTTTCTCCCATGACGTCCGACAAGATCAAACTGGTGCAGGTCACCATCGTGGCCAGGGATAGTCAGCCGTCGAAGGGGTTATCGGAAGGCAACGTTGCACCAATGAACTCGGCGCCATCGGTGATCGTGAGTGACCATGATCCATCATTGGATGCAGGGTACAACGCCACCACCTACCAACAACAACGTCGACGGGTTCTCACGAGAACGATTCAAGTAAGGAATCTGGAGTCATGAGTATGCTGTCCAAGAAAACAGAAGCTGCAGATCGTTCGACGAAGCCGATGGACGTCGGCCAGGCCGGAGTCGCGCTATTGACGGTCATGATGATGTTGTTGATTATGACCGTATTAGGTGTCGCCGCGCTCACAACAACGGGTCTGGAGAACAGAATGGCCGGGTTCGCCCGAACAGGCGAGTCGGCAGCGACTGTCGCAGACTCCTGTATGGGCGTGGGGGCCAACATCATTCGGCAGGTTCTCATGCCGGGAAATTCAGGAGGGATTCCGTTACAGTTTCTATCCACTGCTGCCCCTTCTGGTCCAGTCCCAGCAACCAACGCCGTGATACTGCACAACGAGATCTACGGCAAGGACGCGTCCGGAGTTTCTACGAAAAACAGCCCCGATACAGCAGCCGGCGTACCGAATCTCGCCTTTACCGTTAATAGTTATACCGTGAATGGGGATATCGATTATCTGTATATCGAACACACGGCAGGAACGGAGGCGACCACGAATGTCTATCGGATCAACTGTGTGGCGACGAATGTAGCGGCAGGAACGTCCAGTTCGGTCACTGCGGTGTTCGGATGCACGCTAGTGAAAAACAGCTCCGAATGTTCCAAGAAGTTCTAGGAGGTACGAGCATGTTGAAGTATCACGCCACAATCGTACTCGCGATCGTACTGTTTGGAATCCAAGGGGGCCTAGGGACTGCGATGGAGGACACGGATACTGCGGTCGTCGTGTCGGTTGCGAAGTCCGGAATGGTAACCGGCGTGAGTGCCAACGACATCGAGATAGACGGATACAGGTACAAGATCAAAGTCGGGGCCGAGATCCTCGATCGGGAAGGCGAACCGCTTATGGAAAGCGAAGGAGTCCCGCTTCCGGTGACGAAAATCGTGCTGGGCTCGGCCGTGACGGTTTATTTGAAAGCCGGCGAGATCAAGAAAATGATTGTACAGTTTCCGCAGTAACTCAACGATGTGCGTTCATCCGGCGGCGACTCGCCACCGGTAGTTCTGTAACTAGGGAGGACTTGCCATGAATCGCCGAACTATCGCGATACTAGCGAGCCTGGTCGTTTTCGCGGCGGGAATCGTCATGGCGCCGAACCACAGCCGGGCGCAATCGAATGCCGACTACACAGCCCAGCCGCAGTTTATCTCCAACGTGGTGACGCCCAATATCATTCTCCTTATGGACAACTCCGGCAGCATGAGTGGTCTGGCTTGTGACCTTTCTAACCCTGCCGATGGGGACTGCAGCGATGCCGGTGATAGGCCGTTTAACAACACGTTCACTTTCTCAGGCTATTTCGATTCTCTTTACTGTTACACCTATGACAATGGCACTGATAAACGCTTCGAACCTGCGACAGTAAAAGCCACGATATCGACGGCCTGTTCCACCACCGAGTGGGATGGCAATTTTTTGAACTTTGCAACCTTCCGGCGGTTCGATGCGGTCAAGAAAGCGATGATCGGAGGGGACTGTTTTGTGGCAAGGGCCGCAGATGGAACTTGTCCGACAAATGGCACGCCGGCGCTCAAGACGGTGCGGGCACAAGCGACAGGAGTGAATAC
>Ga0187894_10000165_pt1 | contig 87639 bp, 89 predicted proteins | sample GBC1701081metaG_FD_136650 | JGI IMG/M metagenome (GOLD analysis project Ga0187894, IMG submission 136650) | White microbial mat communities from a lava cave in the Kipuka Kanohina Cave System on the Island of Hawaii, USA - GBC170108-1 metaG ...
CTCCCGGGCGGAGATCAAACGGGTGCAGGTGATGCTCAATGATCGGCCCCGGAAGATCTTGAACTGGCACAGTCCCGCACATGCTTTTCACCACCTGTTGCACTAGGATCTTGAATGCACACACGGCGCGAATCCTGTATGCCTGGATATTCACGCTTCCTGGCGCCGCGCTTCTCGCATCGCTCATGTATCTGGCCATGGTCAGGCTTCAGTAGCCAACGGACTGGCCTGCTGGGTTGGCAGCCTGACGACAAAACGGCTGCCGGTGGGGGTGTTCCCCTCGACCCACACTCGCCCACCGAGGCCTTCAACGATGTGCCGGACGATCGCCAGCCCGAGCCCTGTTCCACCGAACTCACGCGAGCGGGCTTTATCGACGCGATAGAATCGTTCGAATACGCGTGGGCGGTCCATTTCGGGAATTCCCATGCCGGTATCGGTCACGCTCAGTTCCACAGCCGTGGCCATCGCAGGTTGTGCGGCGTCGCCTGAAACCGGGTGGGCCGCCACAGTGATAATTCCTTTTTCAGGGGTGTACTTGACCGCGTTATCGAGCAGGTTGGACAGGATTTGTATGAGCCGGTCTTCATCGCCGATCACCGTAGGCAGATCGTCTTCCACGAAGGAGAGGAGCCGGTGCCCCTTCTTGTCTGCCAGGGGTTTGATCGTCGCCAGTGTTCGTTCGATGACGCTCTGAATATGAAGCGGCTCTCGCCTGAACTGGACCTGTCCGGATTCAATCTTCGACAGCTGGAGAAGGTCTTCGAGAATCAGGTTGAGCCTATCGCTTTGTTTGAGGATGATGTTGAGGAATTGTGCGCTGGTCTCGGGGTCGTCTTTGGCGCCATCGAGCAAGGCTTCGATATAGCCCTTGATCGACGTGAGCGGAGTCCTCAGCTCGTGAGATACATTGGCGACGAAATCTTTCCGGATAATTTCCAGACGGCGTAATTCCGTCATGTCGTGAAAGACGAGAATTGCGCAGGCGTCGTTCTCTCGATCGGATTCAGTCACCGAGGCCTCGATATGGAGACGGCGGCCGCTCGGATGGAGAAGAATTTCATCTTCTTCTTTCCTGCGTGTCGTCAGGACCGTTGAGACCAATGTATCCAACTGTGGATGCCGGAAGACATCGGAGCAGGGATGCCCCCGCGCTTCCATCCGCGTGACATCGAACATCCGTTCCAGCGCCGGATTAATCTGCAGCACGCGGCCTCGACGGTCCAAGACCATCACACCCTCGACCATCGAGGTCAGCATGGCCAGGAGTTGGGATCGATCTTCGGAGAGTTCGTCGATTTTTGTGCGTAGCTGGTCGGTCATGTGGTTGAGGGTGTCGGCTAAGAGACCGACTTCATCCTGCGATCCGGTTCGGATACGAACCGCATGGTCACCCTTCGCCAGCCGCTGTGCCGCGATCGCGATCTCGGACAGGGGCTTCGTAATGCTGCGAGCGACCCCCACACTCAGCGCAACGGCAATCAAGAACGCGATCCCGAAGGCGAGAGCCAAGTCTTGGTGCAACTTGGCCACGTCACGGTCGTAGGTCGTCATCGGTAGCCCCAGTCTCAAGAAGGCTGAGGGCGCGGCCTGGCTCGGACTATTGAGACCGACAGCCAAATACAACGTGCGCTCACCGGTGGTGCGACTCGTACGGAGATCCGTTCCCCGACCTGTGGCAACGGCCTGCTGGATTTCCGGTCGTGTCGAGTGGTTTTCAAGTGTGGCGAGGAGGTGATCCGAGACGGCGCTGTCGGCCAGCACCCGTCCATCTGGAGCAATGACGGTCACGCGCGCGAGGGCTCTCGTGCTGAGGTCCCGCACGGCTTCTTGCAATTGAGGGGTCGAGGACAGCGTCCTGGACTCTGTCAGAAACGGCTGCAAGCCGTATGCGACAAGACTTGTTCGAGCCTCCAGTATCTGGCTCGACTGGGCGATCTCCTGTTGATCGAGGGAGCGAACCACCAATTCCCGGGCGATAAGAAGTCCACAAGCGAGGACCAACAGGGCTCCGATCGTGACCTTCCATCGGATGGAGAGGGTCATGCCGAACGGTCCAATTCTTTGAGTTTATACCCCAGGGACTTGACCGAAATAATCGCCTCGCTGAGGGAAGGGAGTTTCTGCTTGAGTCTTCGGATGTGGACGTCGACCGTCCGCGTCGTTCCGTAATAATCGTATCCCCAGACGGTATTGAGGAGGACGTCTCTGGTCAGGACTCTGCCGGGATTGCGCAAGAGATGTTCGAGCAGGCCGAATTCTTTTGCTGTGAGCGGGACCTCTATGTTTTTCACGGTGACTTCGTGTCGCGTGAGATCCATCATGAGAGTGCCGTAGCGATATTGGGCCGGGCTGTCGTCCGGTTTCCGTTCAAGCCGTCGAAAGAGAGCCTTGATGCGGGCAACCAGGGTCTTAGGGCTAAAGGGTTTGGTGACATAATCGTCGGCCCCCAGCTCCAGACCGATGATGGTGTCTGATTCTTCGGCTTTGGCGGTCAGCATGATGATGGGGAGCATCGCGGTTGCTGGAGCCGATCGAAGGCGTTTGCAGATCTCCAACCCGTCGATTTCGGGCAGCATCAAGTCGAGCACAACCAAGTCAGGCTTCTCCTGTTTCACTTGCCGGAGGCCTTCAGCGCCGGTCCTGGCCGATACGGTGAGAAAGCCTTCTTTTTCCAAGTACAATTTGATCAGTTGGAGAATGTCGCCCTCATCTTCAACGATGAGGATTTTCTTGCTCGCAGGGTTCGACATAGTGGTGGCATGAGCCTACGAGGGCATGAGCACTCTGTCAAGCAAGGAGGCCGGAAAGAGAAGTGCGGGCCTATTCAGTTGACGGAACCCGCTGCTCTGACGTAAGGTGGTCGGTAACGTTCGGTGCCTCTGTGGCCGGGAAAGCGGCCCTGTATGTCGTCAAGGAGAGGGAGCGGTTATGAAAATCTATCTCGCCAATCCACGAGGGTTTTGCGCCGGAGTCGACCGGGCTATCGACATTGTCGATCTCTCGCTCAAGAAGTATGGGGCGCCGATCTATGTACGACACGAAATTGTCCATAGCCGGCATGTCGTCAACTCCCTTCGCACCAAGGGCGCCGTGTTTGTAGAAGAGTTGGGAGAAGTACCGGAAGGTTCGGTCGTGATCTTCAGTGCCCATGGGGTCGCGAAGTCGGTGTGGGATGAAGCGAATCGACGCAGGCTGCACGTGATCGATGCCACCTGTCCGTTGGTCATCAAAGTGCATAACGAGGTCAATCGTGACTATACCCAGGGCTACGATCTTATTTTGATCGGCCATGCCGGCCATCCCGAAGTGATCGGGACGTTGGGACAGATCCCGGATAAGTTCCACTTGGTTTCCTCAGTGGAAGATGTCGAGAAGCTGCAGGTTGAAAATACCCATGACCTCTCCTATGTCACACAAACGACACTGAGTGTGGATGAGTGCCGGGATATCGTCGGCGCGCTTCACAAGCGGTTTCCGCACATCAAGGGGCCGCATCAGGAAGATATTTGTTACGCGACACAGAATCGCCAGAATGCGGTCAAGGAACTCTCCTCGCTGGTGGATGTCATTCTCGTCATCGGTTCTCCGAATAGCTCGAATTCCAACCGGCTACGTGAGTTGGGGGAGCGCTGCGGGATCGCATCCTACCTGATCGACGCTGCGTCCGACATCGATCCCAATTGGCTCGCGAATGTGAAAGCGGTTGGAATCACCGCCGGCGCTTCGGCGCCGGAAGTTCTGGTAGAAGAGGTAGTGACATATCTCAAAACGTTTGGACCCGCGGATGTCGCAGATCTGACCGTGATCGAAGAGGACGTCGAGTTCCTTCTTCCTAAAGAATTGATCACCATCGAGTCCTCCGGCAAATCTGTCGGGGCTCAGGTGGGATAACCGGGTTTCTCGTCATCGTTCCCACTCCCCAAGTATTGTAGGTCATCCTCCTCGCGCCTACTACCGGCAGTGTTTTTCTTTGATTTCTCGCCCAGGCCTGTGCTACAAAACCAGGCGTCCATCCGCTCATCGGCATAGGCATAACAGTTTTTGATAAATGCTGGGACGTGCGTTCTTGTGACGCGTCGATTGCGGTAGAAGCGTTCATCAATCATACGAGTCAGGTCCGCTGAAGACACACTGCCGAAGGAGTCGCCGATGTATTTGAAATCCCTTGAGATGACGGGATTTAAGTCGTTCGCGGAAGCCCGGATCGAATTCCCCGATGGCGTCACAGCCATTGTGGGGCCGAACGGGAGCGGGAAAAGCAATGTCGTTGACGCAATTCTCTGGGTGCTCGGCGAGCAGAGCACGAAGGCTCTTCGCAGCGAGAAGATGGAGGATGTGATCTTCAACGGGACCGAGATGCGGAAACCTCTCGGCCTGGCCGAAGTGTCGCTCGTCATCAGCGGGTTGGATCGGATCACTGTGGACCCCCTGTCCGGTCTTTCGAGCCAGCTGTCCGAGTATCAGGAACTCATGATCACGCGCCGCCTCTATCGAAATGGTGACAGCGAATACCTCATCAATAAGACCGTCTGCCGCTTGAAAGATGTTCGGAGCATTCTGCTGGACACCAGGGCCGGGACAAAAGGGCATACGGTCATCGCACAGGGGCAAATCGATCAGATCCTGAACGCCTCGCCGCACGATCGGCGCGAGTTGATCGAAGAAACTGCCGGCATCGTTCGCTACAAGAAACAGAAAGCCGAAGCGTTGCGCAAGCTGGATGCGACGCAGCAAAATCTCTTGCGGGTGCGGGACATCGTCGCCGAGGTAAAAAAGCAGCTGAATTCCCTTGAGCGCCAAGCGCGGCAGGCGCGCTCCTATCAGGCGCTGCACCAAGAGGCCAAGTCGTTGGAGATTCAGTTGCTGAGCAACGAATACAGGATCCTCCGAACCGCGATCACGGAGGTGGAATCGGAGTTGCACACGCTGGGGGACCATGAGGCTGAACAATCCACTGAGCTTGCGCGTTTGAACGCGGAGCTCGAGCGGGTCAAGCTGGCGATTGCCGAGGCGAGTGAGGTGATCGGGCAACGGCGCGAGGAATTGTCGAAGATTGAACAGCAACAGGCACAGGCGCTGACGGCCGCAGAAGTTGAACGCAATCGCAGTGAACTCTATGAGCAGCAGCAGAGCCAGGGACGGGAAGAACTTGAGCGTCTTACCCAGGAACAGAAGCAGGGCGCAGCGGAGGCCGCAGCCCTCGAAGAGACGTTGATCACGCTGGATCGAGAATGTGCTGAGCGAGAGCAGGTGTTCGCAACGCTCGACCGAGAGATGAAAGAGCTGGTTCAACAACGAACCGCAGGGCTGGCTGAAGAAGAACGAGGGCGTCGGGACGTCCTTGATTTGACAGTATTGGTCGCAAACACAGAACAAACCCTGGCGCAATTGGCCGCTCGGATTCAAGAGTCGATGGACCGTGAAGGCCGGCTGGTGCGTGAACGGGAAGACATTCAGCTGCAGCATGTGACGGCAACGGACGAATGTCAGGCGCTCCAGCAGGCCTGCCACGGTGCGGAGCAATTGGTGGCAGATCTGCATCGGCAGCGGCAGGGAGTCGAGGAAGAGAGCGAGCGTCTGTCGGCGGAATTGACCGAAGTCGATCAGTTGGTGTTTCGCCAGTCGGAAGAATTGGCGGCAGTGGACTCTCATCTCAAAGCGCTGCAAGGTGTGCTGCAAGAAGACATGGGGTATGGGCGGCGCGGCGCCGAAGAATCGACGGCGCTCAAAGCCTGTCATGGAGTTCGCGAAGCCATTGCCGAGTGGTTGGTCGTGCCTCCAGGATGGGACCGCGCGGTGGAAGCGATTTTGGGGGAGCGGGTCAGAGGCTGGTTTGTCGATAGTCCAGCCGCAGCGTGCGAAGCCATCGAATTTCTCAAAGGGAAAGATCTCGGCCGCGGCACGTTCATCCCGCAGCACCCTCGCTGGACACCTCAGGATAGGGCCTCTCGGCCCTGGTGGTCCGCCATAGAGGGCTTGCCCGGTGTGGTCGGCTGTGCGGTCGATTTGATTCCTGTGCAGGACGAGCGCGAAGCGGCCCGCGACTATCTCTTCGATCGAATGGTATTCATCGAGACTCTGAAGGACGCAACGGCAGTGTGGGAACAACAGCCCTACGCGGCTCTCGATGGGCCTATCTTCGTGACGCGCACAGGGGAAATCTTGGATGCCGCCGGAGTGATCATCGGTGGCCAGACCGGCGAAACGGGAGGTTTGCTGCAGCGGCGGCGAGAGGTGCTTCGGCTGGATGCCCAGCGCATCTCGCTGACGGGAGGTCTTGAAGAAGGGAAACAGCGGCGGGAACGATTGTCGGCGCAGGGACAGGAGTTGCGAGAGCAGGGCCGGCAGCTTATGGAATCACTGCGTGATGCTGAACTGCAGGGACTCTCATTGCGGAAAGACGAAGCCGGACTTCAGCATGCGCTGGGAGATCTGACCCGGCGGATCGATGCATTGATGAATGATGCGCAACAAGGCTCGGCGGAAGCGCGGCGGCTCAATCAGGACATGCGTTCCGGCGAAGCGCAGCTTGCGCAATGGATGGCGGAGAAGACCGGCCAGGAAGCCGGGCTCAGTCGTGTGCGCGAGCGGGTTGCACAGATCGACCAGGCTCTGCAAGGGCTCCAACAGCGATGCACTGAAGCGCAATTGGTGGCGCAGGAAATCCGGACAACCCGTGAGCATCGGCATCAGGCGCTTCAGCGGATTCAGCAAGAGCAGCACGATGCGACCGCCCGCATTGACACGTTGGCACAGCATGTCGAGGGGCTGATGGCCTCGATCGAGCAGAGCCGGGTTGAACGTGAGGGCCAGGAAGCGCGTTGTCGGGAATTCAGTGAATCGGCAATCCAGATAAAGGCTCGGTTGGTCGAACTCCAAGAATCACAGGCGCAGGATATGGCGGGAGCGCACCAGCTTGATGCCCGGCTGGAGGATGTTCGCCGAGCCTTATCGTCTCTTCGCGAATCCCGCATGGCAGTGGAGGTCAAGAAGGCGGAAATTCGGATGCAATTGGGAACTGTCGAATCCACGCTTTTGGGGACGTACCAGGTCGATCTTGCGACGCTGCTCAATGCGCCGGTCGCGGGGATGACCGCCGACCAACTGTCTCTTGGTGAAGGACCGATTCCGGTAGAACCACCGGCAGTCGATGAGGGGGCGTTACGGGAGCAATTGCAGAAGATTCGCGAAAAACTCGATCGCTTGGGCCCGATCAATTTGGCGGCCATTCACGAGCATCAAGAACTGGATGAGCGGTATCGATTCCTGACGACTCAGGAACAAGATCTTTCCACATCTATCGGTTCGCTCAAAGAAATCATTCAGCGCATCAATCGCACCACGAAGGATATGTTTGCCGGCACCTTTGCCGAACTTCAGCAGAAGTTCAGCGAGGTGTTCGTCAAGTTCTTCCCCGGTGGCCGGGCCGAACTCCAACTGGTCGAGGTGCCGGAGGATGAGACTGCAGAAGCGCGTGGGCCACAGGAGCCGGGAGTCGACATTGTGGTGCAACCGCCCGGCAAACGGTTGAAGAGTATCACCATGCTGTCCGGCGGTGAAAAGACCTTGACGGCGATGGCCCTGCTCTTCGCGAGTTTCTTGATCAGGCCGACGCCGTTCTGTATTCTCGACGAAATCGACGCGCCGTTGGACGAGGAGAACATCGGGCGCTTTACTGGCGTCTTGTATGAACTTTCCAAAGACGCCCAGTTCATGGTCATCACCCACAGCAAGCAGACGATGGCTGTGGCAGACTCATTGTTCGGGGTGACGATGGAGGAGCCGGGCATCTCAAAAGTCGTTTCGGTGAAGCTGGGGAACTTACAGCCGGCCTGATAGACCAGATTGGCTAAAACATCCGTACTTCAGAGGACTTCCGTCTCTCAGTTTCTTGACGTCAGAGTCGGGCGTCTGCTATATACCCCAAAATGGTCGTCGTGATGGGCACTCCGCTCATCGATCGAGCTTTTAGTGGGGGCACGACGGGTTGTCCGCCTTGTCCCATCGACATGCCGCCGTCATCAGATTGATGCTCATGAAGCTGATTCGAACCTTTCTGGATCGTCTCTCAGAAAACTTCTTCGTCTCTGTGTCGGAGAAGCTGGAGTTGGCGACCGAGCCGTCCAACGTTCCCCCGCTCCGACTGGTATCGGATAAACCGCTGTCCTCAGTGCCGACGGACAGCGCGACACGTCGCCCCACCAGCCACTCGACGAGTCAAGTGGATTCGCTCGACGACGCAGTCAGGCGCAGTCAAGCCTGGTTGTTGTCCAGACAACATGCATCAGAGGGATATTGGGTTGCAGAGCTGGAAGCCGATACGACGCTGACCGCTGAATACCTGATGTTGCGGCGGTTTCTCGATCGGGTCGATCCTGAGCGAGAGCGCAAGGCGGTTCGCTATCTCCGTGCCATGCAATTGCCCGATGGCGGCTGGCCGATTTTCTATGGAGGGCCTTCGGAGATCAGCGCTTCCGTGAAGGCCTATTTCGCCTTGAAGTTGAGCGGTATTTCGGCAGACGAGCCCTTCATGCTTCGGGCGCGTGACCGTATTCTGGCAATGGGCGGCGTCGTGTGCGCGAACGTCTTCACAAAGATCACGCTGGCACTGTTCGAGCAATACGATTGGAATGGCGTCCCGAGTATGCCACCCGAGATCATGCTCCTGCCGAAGCGATTCTATTTCAGTATCTATGCCATTTCCTATTGGTCTCGTACCGTGTTGATTCCGTTGCTCGTGGTCTTCGCGAACCAGCCGGTTTGCCGTATTCCTCAGGAGCAGGGGATCGACGAGCTCTATGTCTCGCCCCGATCGCAGATTCGTTATCGCGACGTGCCACCCTTCAATAAGGATCAACGGTGGTTCACACCGCATAATTTTTTCGTCCAACTGGACAGAGTCTTGAAACTGTACGACCGGATGCCGTTGAGTTGGTTGCGGGAAAAGGCTTTGCAAAAAGCTTCCACCTGGATGCTGGAGCATATCAAGGGCAGCGGCGGGCTGGGGGCGATTTATCCTGCCATGGCGAATTCGGTCGTCGCGCTTCGCTGTCTCGGCTATCAGGTCGACGACCCCTTGGTCCGGAAGGCATTCCACGAAATTGAAGCGCTGGAAGTCTATAGCACGGTCTCGATCGGCGATCAGCGTGTCGAGGCGCTGCATCTCCAGCCCTGCCACTCTCCAATATGGGATACGGCACTGCTCATGAATGCCCTCGTCGAAGCCGGGATGCCGCAGGATCACCCATCCCTCCAGAAAGCCGGCGCGTATTTAGTGTCGCGTCAAACGAAAACGGTGGGCGATTGGAAATTCTCTTCTCCCGAGGCGGAACCGGGAGGCTGGTACTTCCAGTTCGAGAACGAGTTCTATCCCGATGTGGACGACTCTGCAGTGGTGTTGATGGCGCTCTCGAAAGTTCGGATGGCACCGACGATTGATTTACAAGAATCAATCCAGCGGGGGATGAAGTGGGTGCTCGCCATGCAGGGATCGGATGGTGGGTGGGGCGCGTACGACAAGGACAACAATCGGATCGTATTCAACTATATTCCATTTGCCGACCATCATGCCTTACTCGATCCGAGTACGTCCGATTTGACTGGACGCTGCCTCGAGATGCTTGCGGCGTTGGGCTACGATCAGACGCACCCCGCCGTGGCGCCAGCCCTCCGATTCCTCAAGCGAGAGCAGGAGGCCGACGGGAGTTGGTATGGTCGGTGGGGCGTCAATTATATTTATGGCACCTGGTCTGTGCTGGCCGGCCTCCGTGCGATCGGAGTGGATCTCTCGGAGCCCTCTATTCTCCGTGCAGTCGCCTGGCTTGAGTCGAAGCAGAATCCCGATGGCGGGTGGGGTGAGTCGTGCCTGTCTTACGGCGACCCGGAGTGGAGCGGGAGAGGGGAGAGTACGCCTTCTCAAACGGCCTGGGCCATCATGGGACTCATGTCGGCAGGGATGACTGACGCCTTCAGCGTCGCTCGCGGTGTCCAATATCTTCTCCGCCATCAAATGAAGGATGGGTCGTGGGAAGAGGTCCGCCATACAGGCACCGGATTTCCTCGGGTGTTCTATCTTCGCTACCATTGGTACTGTCAGTACTTTCCGTTGTGGGCCTTGGCCATGTATCGGAATCTACGGACGCGCGGAAAGATGCGGGCTGACGAAGTGCGTCAGCAGGTACTCGCGTCCGGGTGTCATCGAGCCGATCGTTGAACAGTCCGCCTGCGTCATCCGGTGGCGCGTGGCAATCCCTCTCAGGATCTTCAGTGAATCCCATCGCCATCTTTGCCGCGACTCGCTGGGAACTCCAGGCCGTTCGGCGCGCCCTTGCGGCGGATCGTGTTGCGACGATTGCCGGCGTCCGCTATCACATTGGACAGCAGAGTAACCGCACCTATTGGCTCATCCAAACCGGCGTCGGTCCCGCTGCGGCCGGTTCTGTTGCGGGAAGAGTCTTGAAGGCACAGCCTATGTCGCTGGTGATGTCCACGGGTTTTGCCTGTGCGCTTGTGCCGGCTCAGGTGGGAGACCTTATCGTCGGCACAGCGGTGTGTTCTGCGCAGAGTGAGGGCGCCGGGACAATGGGAGCTGATTCTGTGTTGTGCGATGAGGCTGTGCGGGCCGACATTCTCATCGTGGCGCAGCATGCGGGGTTGGTCGCCAGGGTTGGAACAGTCGTGTCATCGGAGACCGTGGCGTGGCAGGCTGAGGAGAAGCGCCGGCTGCGACGCGCGACAGAGGCGATCGGGCTCGATATGGAAAGCGCGGCGTTGGCTGCGGCGGCGCAGGAATACGGTCTGCCGATGGCGATCGTGCGGACGGTTTCCGATCTGGTGGATGAAGACCTCCCTCTTGACTTCAATCTGTTTCTCAGGCCCACTGGCTGGGCCAAAGGCATGCAGACGGTCATCAGCAGCCCCTCCAGCATGGCGGGGTTGAATCGACTGCGAAAGCAGAGCCGGGTGGCGGCGAATCGGTTGACCGAATGGTTTCAGTGCTATGTGAAGGCAGACAGTGAATCGTTTCGATCGTCCGGGTAATCGATGACAAGCGTGATTGAACAGCTGGGCGCGTGGGCCGTCCTGCGTGTGCAGGAGATGGGCCGTATGCTCTTATTTGTCCTGTCGGCGTTTGCCTGGCTGGCGCGGCCTCCGTTTCGATTTCATCAAATCATGAAACAGCTCCACTTCATCGGGTATCGGTCCACGTTTGTCGTCGTGCTTACGGCGGGGTTTACAGGGATGGTGCTGGCGCTTCAAGGCTATTACAGTTTGCGGAAGTTCGGCTCCGAGGGGTTGCTGGGCGCTGCGGTGGCGTTAAGCATGATTCGAGAGTTGGGGCCGGTATTGGCGGCCTTGATGGTGACTGCGCGGGCCGGATCAGCGATGACCGCCGAAATCGGCATCATGCGGATTACAGAACAGATCGACGCGCTTGATACCATGGCGATCAATCCGCGGCAATATCTGATCGCGCCAAAATTGGTAGCCGGCGTAATCGGGGTCCCGCTGCTTGTGGCCCTATTCGATGTGGTCGGTATCTATGGCGGCTCACTTGTCGGTGTGGACTTGTTGGGGGTGAGCCAAGGGGCCTATTGGAATTCGGTCGAATCAGCTGTGGAATGGAAAGACGTCTATGGCGGCCTTCTCAAGTCGATCGCCTTTGGACTAATCGTCAGTTGGGTCTGCTGTTATAAAGGGTTCTATACGAAACAGAGTGCCGAGGGACTTGGAAGCGCGACGACGGAGGCGGTGGTCTTATCTTCGGTGCTCATCCTTGTAGGGGACTATTTTCTCACGTCGGTCTTGCTGTAACACCTATGATCAGGCTGGTCGGTGTCGAAAAAAAATTTGCTGACCAGCCGGTCTTGCAGGGGGTTGACCTCACGGTCCCTGTCGGCAAACTGACGACCATCATCGGTGGCAGTGGATCGGGAAAGAGTGTGCTCCTCAAGCACATCATAGGACTCATGCAGCCGGATCGTGGTGAGGTATGGGTTGACGATGTGGAGATCTCTCGCCTGTCGGGGACGCGCTTGAACGATGTACGGAAACGGTTTGCGATGCTCTTTCAAGGCGCTGCGTTGTTCGACTCGCTTTCGGTCTTCGAAAATGTGGCGTTCCCGTTGCGTGAGAAGTTGCGCATGAAGGGGCCGGAGGTGGAGCAACGGGTTGAAGAGAAGCTGAGGGAAGTTGGATTGTCGGGGATGGGACATAAGTTTCCTGCAGAATTAAGCGGTGGCATGCGAAAGAGGGCTGGCTTGGCCCGCGCATTGGTCATGGAACCGGAGATTATCCTTTTCGATGAGCCGACGACGGGGTTAGACCCTTTGCTGGCTAAGTCTATTCACGATTTAATTGTGGCCATGCAGCGGCGATTCGGTTTTACGGCGATTATGGTCAGCCATGAAATTCCAGAGATCTTCGGGATTTCCGATTGGGTGGCGATGCTTCGGAAAGGCAAGATTGTCTTGATGACCACGGCTGCTGAGTTTCAGCGGACGACCGATCCGGACATTCTAGAATTCATTTCAGTCGGTGGGACTGTGGCGCTGCCTGGGTCGCTGGTCGAGTGAGAGGGGGATACCAAAGATGGAAAAGGCCAAGTTAGAGATGGTGGTCGGCGTGTTCGTGCTCGTCGGCCTGTTGTGTCTCGCCTATCTCTCGGTCAAGCTTGGGAAGCTCGAGTTGATCGGGGGGGGCGTCTATGAAGTCGAGGCGCAATTCAATAGCGCCTCGGGGCTCAAACCTGGTTCGGCGATCGAGATCGCCGGGGTTGAGGTCGGCAGGGTCCGAGGGATTACGCTCAATCAGGATCGTGCGATGGTGAAACTGGCGGTCAACAATACCATCAAACTTTATACGGACACCATTGCATCGATCAAGACGCGGGGCATTATCGGTGAAAAATTCTTGGCCTTGTCTCCGGGAGGAGGTGGCGATCCGCTCAAGCCGGGAGATACGATACGCGACACCGAATCGGGCCTCGATCTTGAGGAGTTGGTGAGTCAGTTTGTTCATGGCAACGTGAAATGAGCGAGACTGGCGGGATGAGCGGGACGAGCGAGAAGCAAAGGTGTGAGGTCCGAAGTTCGAAGTTTTCGGAACTCCGAACCACGAATCGCGCGTGTCTCGCCTGTCTTGCGCGTCACGCACCACGGCGTGATACAGGAGGAATAGGCATGGAGATCCGGGGATCTGCCGCTGCACCGGCGAAGAGCAGAGGTTGGGGTAAGGTCGTGAGCGGAATAGCCTGTCTGCTGTTGCTGCTTGGCGGGGTCGCCGTCCAGCCGGCAGTGGCGGGCGGTGCGACCGAGGCCATGAAAGGCACCATCGACGAGGTGCTGAAAATCGTTCAGGACAAGGAACTCAAACAGCCGGGGAAGGCCGAGGAACGCCGACAGCGATTGGAACAGGTTGTCGGAGATCGGTTTGACTATCAGGAAATGTCGAGACGATCGCTGGGGGCTCCCTGGAATACGGTATCCGACAAAGACAAAGAAGAATTTGTCGCGCTGTTCAGGACGCTCTTGATCAATTCCTATGCCGACAAGATCGAAACCTATTCCGGCGAGGGCGTGCAATATCTCAATGAACGGACGGAGAAGGATTATGCCGAAGTTCGGACAAAGGTGTTGACCGGCAAGGTCGAAATTCCGCTCGATTATCGCTTGATCAATAAAGGCGCCGATTGGCGGGTGTACGACGTGGTGGTGGACGGTGTCAGTTTAGTCAATAATTACCGAGGGCAGTTTTCAAAGATCCTCCGTACTTCAACATTCGCCGACTTGGTGGACCAGCTTCGCAAGAAATCCGTTAAGCCCAACACCCCGTAACTCTTTTCATGAATTCCATGACAAGCCTGCGAGGCCTCATCGCCGCTGTCCTCGTGTTCCTCGCAGCGAGTGTTGTCTTGATGGCGGAGCATGCAAGAGCCGGCGTCGAATATTTCCCGATTCCTGCCGTGTCCACCAGCAAGAACGATGGGAACGATGCCGGGTTGATCGTTCCGATTCTAAAAACCGATCCCGATGGCGAACTCAAATATCTCCTCGCGCCGATGCTCATCCATAATTCCATCGTTGGGACACGCGGGGCGATCAATTTGTTTCAATACGAGCCGGGAGGACGACAAATTCGGCTGATCGCATCGGCCGCGGAAAAAATCGAACGCAGAGTGATGTTCAGTTACGCCGATCCGGCCTTCAGTCAGGGGCGCTACTCGTTGAACTTTGACGCCTCGTTTTTCAAGAACGCCACCGCTCGGTTTTTTGGCTTAGGGGAATCAACATCAGAGTCAGCGGAAACGAATTACACTGCGCGTGAAGGGCGGGTAAGCTGGCGATTCGGGGTCCATGTGAATGAGGTGACGCAGGTTTCAGTCGGCCAGCGATTTCGGCAAGTCAGTTTGCAGCAGGGCGCCACGGATCTTCCGTTTACGGGCACCCAGTTTTCCACCGTCGAGGGCGTTCAGGGTGAGACTCTCATTTTTGGAAACCGGGCGACGTTCCACTACGATACGCGCAACAGTCTCGTCTCGCCGACCGATGGGATGGCCGTCACGGCTTATGCGGAGGTGAACCACAATATCCGCAACGACGATCACCCCGTCTACTCTCGTTATGAACTTGAGATCAAAAAGCTGCTCCCGAGTGAATCGAAACGCGCAATCCTCATCATGCGAGCGGACCTGCAAGCTACGATCGGGGACCAGGTGCCGTTTTTCGAGCAAAGCTCGTTGGGAGGGCAGAACAATCTGCGGGGCTATGGCGTCGATCGTTTCATCGATAAGCATCTCATCTCGTGGAGTGTCGAAGAGCGTATCCATTTGGTGCGAGCGAAGATTGCGGGGACGACGGCAGATTTTGAGATCGCGCCGTTTTTGGACACAGGACAAGTCTTCAATAGTTTCAACGACGTCACGTTCAAGGATTACCGGATGACTCCAGGCATTGGGTTCCGTGGACTCGTCAAGCCGAATGTCGTCGGGCGGATCGACTACGGCTACAGTCGAGAAGGCGGTGCGGTCTTTGCCGGACTCGACTTCCCATATTGAATAGGCAACCGCATCAGGGTTAGAGGAACAAGGCGTTGTATCAGGCAGCTCTTGCCGCACCGGGGTTTACGATCACCACTTTTTTCGTTCCCCATCTCATGAGGGGTAGCCAAACACCCCGTTCTCACATTACCCTGTGCAAAAATTTATGGTCCTTGGAAAACAACAGATCTGTTGGGAAATGGTCGGAGATTACTGTTGATTGCATGCCGATGAACGTATTCAGGAGAGTGAGCCCGCGAATATGTAGAGTAGGGGTTAAGCCCGTTACTCGATCACCTGGAAGCAGGGATGTGTGAAACTCCAAGTATGCTTGATTGTATATCGAGTAGTTTTTGCCGCACTCATTTTCTTTCTGTTTTTACAGCCTGCGCCAGTTGGAGCTGAGGGGTTTGGTCCATTCCCAGTCAGAAACTTCCAGCCCTTTCAGCAGCTGGTGCTGGGTCTTCCTGGCGATCGCGCCGCTGTCGTGAAACCGGGTACGGTCGACGTGCGGTTGGAACTTGCCGAGACTGCCAGTATTTATAGCGATACGACACCGCCGATCAACGTGGCCGTAAAATTTGAAACCCTCAGATCCGGTCTCTTCCTTCGATATGGCGCCACTGAGAAGTTGGAGCTTGGGCTCGAAGTACCGGTGCTCTACCGGTATCAGGGATTTATGAATGGGGCCATCACAGCGGTCGAACGGGCGACAACTGGCCTGAATCCAGCACAGGCGGCATTGAGCAATACCAATTTTTTATTTAATGTTACTCGAAACAGACAAACGATCATGGGCGGAGGTCCTGGAGCCATGGGGTTGGGGGATACGACTCTGATGAGTAAGTATCAGATTTTAACAGAAGGGACAGTAATGCCGGCAGTTTCACTCCGTGGCGCTGTAAAGTTGCCGACGGGGGATCAAGCGGCCTTTTTCGGAAGCGGGAGTCCGGATTTTGGATTGGGTCTCGCGGCTGAAAAGCTTGTGGCTGGCCGATGGTTACTGTATGCGAACATGACCGGAGTTGTCCCGACCGGCACCATAGCAGGTTTTGGCCTACGACCTACGTTCTCAGGGCTTGCCGCTATCGAATACCTTTGGTCGGAGAACCTGTCGATCACCACCCATTTCAACTACTATTCGTCGCCGTTTTCTAACACCGGCTCACCGGTGTTCGACCAAAGTGTTACAGAAACAGTCCTGGGATTCAGCTATCGTGTGATTCCGCATTTCTTGTGGCAAGTGTATGCAGTGGAGAATCTCGACTTTATTACCGGGAGTGCCGCAGACTTCACCCTGTCAACAGTACTCACCTATCGGTTCGAATCGGACGCGCGTCGCCAATAAGTTGTATTGCATTGGCTAACCCCTTGACATCATGGGGCTCCCATGTGAAACTCCCCCTGTTGAGCATTCAAGCTGCCACAGGGCTTCGCCAGTGCTTATCTGCGCCTAGCTCATTCTCGTCATTATAGGCGGACGCATTGACGCAAAGGAGCATTTGCCATGTCAATTTTGAAGACCATTAAAGATCCGGCCGATCTGAAACGGCTGTCACCGGCACAGTTTCCCGTCTTGTGCCAAGAGCTGCGCGAACAGATTATCGGCGTGGTATCCAATGTCGGAGGACACCTCGCTTCGAACCTTGGAGTGATAGAGCTCACGGTGGCACTGCACTACCTGCTCAATCCCCCCAAGGATAAAATTGTGTGGGACACGAGCAATCAAGCCTACGCGCATAAACTGCTCACTGGGCGGCGGGAGCAGTTTCATACGCTTCGGCAGTACGGGGGATTGAGCGGGTTCACCAAACGCGAAGAGAGCGTCTACGATACATTCAACGCAGGCCATGCGGGAACCGGTGTTTCTGCGGCCTACGGTATGGTCGAGGCGCGTGAGCAGTTGAAACAGCGGCACAAGGTTGTCTGCGTCGTCGGCGATGGGGCTATGACGGCCGGCATGACGCTGGAAGGTTTGCACCATGCCGGAGGACTGGGAAAAGACTTCCTGGTCATTCTGAACGACAATCAAATGTCCATCTCGAAAAACGTCGGAGCCATTTCCTCCTATTTGAACCGAACCTTCACCGGTGAGTTTTATGCCAAGATGCGGGAGGAAACAGGGCAGCTGCTGAGGAAAATCCCCCATATCGGATCGGATGTGCAAAAATGGGCTCGCCGGGCTGAAGAATTGGCCAAGGGGGCAATCCTTCCAGGGCTGCTTTTTGAAGAACTTGGGTTTAGGTATGCGGGGCCGATCGACGGACATAACTTCGAGCACCTGCTGCCCACGTTGGACAACGCGCTCAAGATGAAGGGGCCGGTGTTGCTCCATGTCATTACGAAAAAAGGGCTGGGCTATGAGCCTGCGGTGAAGAATCCTGTGTGGTTCCATGCCTGTCCGCCGTTCGTCAGAGAAACCGGGGCGCCGGCGAAGAAAGCGGCGCGGCCGTCCTATACACAGATCGCTGTCGAATCGTTGGTGAAGCTGGCCCGGGCGGACAAGCGGATCGTTGCGATTACGGCTGCGATGTGCGAAGGGACTGGCCTCAACATTTTTGAGAAAGAGTTTCCGGATCGACTCTACGACGTGGGGATTGCCGAGCAGCATGCGGTGACCTTCGCCGCAGGTCTTGCAACGCAGGGTCTCCGTCCCGTGGTAGCGATGTATGCCACCTTTTTGCAGCGCGCATACGACCAAGTTGTGCACGATGTCGCGACGCAAAACCTGCCGGTCACCTTCTGTATCGATCGCGGCGGGCTGGTTGCGGAAGACGGAACAACGCACCACGGCGCATTCGACTATGCCTATCTGCGCCACATGCCGAACATGGTCGTTATGGCGCCCAAGGATGAGAACGAGTTGCAGCATATGCTGAAGACGTGCGTTCAGTATGACGGACCCGCCTCGGTGCGGTACCCGCGTGGATTGAGTCTGGGTGTGACGATGGATCAGGAGGCGAAGGCCTTACCGGTCGGAAAGGGCGAGCTGTTGCGCGACGGGACGGATGTGGCGATCGTCGCCATCGGCGTGCTGGTCTCGCATGCGGTGACAGCAGCAAAACGGCTTGAGGAGGAGGGTATTTCCACGGCAGTGGTGAATGCCCGTTTTGTGAAGCCGCTGGATCAGGGCTTGATCGTCGAGGTGGCTAAGCGCGTTCGGTATGTGGTGACGGTTGAAGAGGGCTGCAAGATGGGCGGGTTCGGTTCAGCTGTGCTGGAAGCCCTGTCCGACGGCGGCGTCACACATGTGACGACGAAGGTCTTGGGGCTACCGGATTGGTACATTGAGCAAGGACCCCAGGACTTCCTGCGTGAACGATATGGGCTGACGGCGGAAGGTATCTATCAGAGCGTGAAGGAACTCATCGGCAAGACACCGGCTTCTTCTCGGGAAGAGTTCACGTTGGCTGCGTCGATCGATCGTCTGCCTCATGGAGATGAGCAGGGAAGCTAGTTGTAAGACGTGAGGCGTGAAGGGTTAGGGGTGAGGCGAGGATAGTCGAATGCATATCACTAGACGGAAAACGCGGCAGATCCAAATCGGTAAGCTGAAGATCGGCGGAGATGCGCCCGTATCTGTGCAGTCGATGTGCTCAACCGACACACGAGATGCCGCGGCGACGATCAAGCAAATTCGCCAGCTGGAGGCTGCAGGGTGCGAAGTGATCCGCGTGGCCGTGCCGGACGACGAAGCCGCGGCGGTGCTTCCCAAGATCAAAGCGGCAATGACTGTCCCGCTGATCGCGGATATTCATTTCGACCATCGGCTGGCATTGAAAGCGGCTGAGATCGTGGACTGCGTCAGGATCAATCCCGGTAACATCGGCGCCTGGTGGAAAGTTGAAGAAGTCATCAAGGCCGTGAACGAGCGGGGAATTCCCTTGCGCGTCGGTGTGAACGGCGGGTCGCTTGAGAGGCCGTTGCTGGATAAATACGGTTGGCCGTCCCCGGAAGCCCTAGCCGAATCAGCGCTCAATGCCGTCCACGCGTTAGAAGACGTGGGATTCACGAATATGAAGGTGTCGTTGAAGGCGTCGGATGTGCACCATGCGATCGATGCCTACTGGCTGTTTGCGCATCAGTCGGACTATCCCTTGCACATCGGTATTACCGAGGCAGGAACGGCGATGACCGGGGCCGTGAAATCTACCATGGGCTTGGGGTATTTGCTCTCGCAGGGCATCGGCGACACCTTGCGTGTGTCGCTCGCAGCAGATCCGGTCGAAGAAGTGAAGGTGGGGTTCGAAATCTTGAAATCGCTCGAACTGCGCCATCGAGGGATCAACGTCATTGCTTGTCCCACCTGCGGCCGCGTGGAGATCGATGTCGTGAAGTTGGCCAATGAATTGGAAAAAAAACTGGGCCATATCAAGACCCCGCTCAATGTGTCGGTCCTCGGCTGTGTCGTCAACGGAATCGGCGAAGGCAAGGAAGCGGATATCGGGATCGCAGGCGGCGAAGGCAAAGGCATCCTGTTCAAGAAGGGGAAGCTTGTCAGGAAGGTGCCGATCGAAGAATTGATGGATACGCTGATTCAAGAGGTCGAGTTGATGGCCAAGGAAAAAGACGCTGAGGAAAATGGGGAGGCTATCGTTCCTTCGAACGAAGGATGGGAATCTCTTGAGCCTGAATCCGATCGATCCTCGACACTCGGAAAAGAAATCCCTGTCCTATCCAGTAAGCGGTAGATCTCACCTAGAGCAGGTTGCTCAAAAAGGCTGTCCAGCAAGGCCGCAGTGAGCGAAGAGGCGAGGTGTACGCTTCGGTACGTTGAGCTTCTGAGCGAAGCGAGAACGCCACTGGCGGACTTTTTCAGCATCCTGTGCTAGCCTCCCACCCCTTGCCCAGACTATAATGCGTGAAGGGCGCCGTACCCAAGTGGTTAAGGGAGCAGTCTGCAAAACTGCGATGCAGCGGTTCGACCCCGCTCGGCGCCTCCAAATCCCACTTCATGCGCACCGGGTTGAGTAAATCCTTGCCGTGTCTGGAGGCAGTGGGAAGAAAATTGACGGGTAGCGAAACTGAATGTTAGAATCATCAACGTTTACAACCTGCTAGTCGGGTGGCCGACTACCGCCGTTGCCAAATACAGACTAAAGAGAAGGAGAGAGAGGAATGGCCGTTCCACTTTCCCAGATGGCTACTGTCACGAAGTATGTGCTTTCTCAGAAACTGAGCGGGGTGAAGCGCTATCCGCTGGTGCTGATGTTGGAGCCCCTTTTTCGCTGCAATTTGGCCTGTGCCGGCTGCGGAAAGATTCAATATCCGGATCATGTGCTGGATAAACGGCTCACGGTCGATCAGTGCTTGGCCGCGGCAGAGGAATGCGGGGCTCCGATCGTCAGTATTCCCGGTGGCGAACCGATGATCCATCCTGAGATGCCCGCGATTGTCCGCGGGTTGGTCGAGCAGGAGAGGTATATCTATCTCTGCACCAATGCGATTTTAATGGAGCGAAAACTCGACGAGTATCAGCCCTCGAAGTTTCTCACGTTCAGTGTCCACATGGACGGTCTGAAGGACGAGCACGATTTGGCGGTCTGTCGAGACGGGGTCTATGACGTGGCGGTGAAGGCGATCAAGGCGGCGCTGAAGCGAGGGCATCGGGTCACGACCAATACGACCCTCTTCGATGACGCCAATCCAGAGCGTGTGCGGAAGTTCTTTGATGCGATGATGGATCTCGGTGTCGAAGGCATGATGATTTCACCTGGGTACAGCTATCAGAAGGCGCCGGACCAGCAGCATTTTCTAAAGCGAGAACGCACCAGGGAGCTGTTTTCTCGTATATTGGGGAATCCGAAGAAGGGATGGCAGTTCAATCAGTCGCCGCTGTTCTTAGATTTCTTGATGGGGGTGAGGGAATATGAATGCACGCCATGGGGCAATCCGACCTATAACGTGTTCGGGTGGCAGAAGCCCTGCTACTTGCTTCAAGAGGGCTATGCGAAGACGTTCCGTGAACTGATGGAGAGTACGGAGTGGGATCGCTATGGAACCGGGCGGAATGAGAAATGCGCCGATTGCATGGTGCATTGCGGCTATGAACCGTCTGCCGTCGTAGATACATTCGGCACCCTGTCTGGATTTGGCCGGACCGTTAAGTTGACGATGCTCCCGACTTCTCGTTAATTGTTAATCGTTCAACGCTAATCGTAAGAGAAAGTTCCTCAGGCTCTTTCATTTAACGAAGAACGATTCACGGTTAACGACTTCTTGCGATGACCGACACCAAGAACCATAGTAAAGAGGGGGTGGCTGGATCGCTTGAAGGCCGAGTATTTCAGCCGGCTTCGTTCGCTGAGCTTGCAGAAGCGGTGGAGCTGGCATTCGATTATCGTGGCGATGTGACGGTGTCATTGAAGTCCGGCGAGTCCCTCTTCGGGTATCTCTTCAATCGTCAAGTCAGTGGGTCCGATTCCTATCTTGAAGTGTTTCCTTCCGACAGTGCTGAGGCGCGGCGCATTCGCTACGACCAGATTGCCGCGATTGCCTTCACCGGCGAGGACACGGCTACGGGGAAATCCTGGGAAACCTGGATCGCCAAGAAAGATTCGGAACGGCGAGCCGAAGTGGAGCGTATCGCAGCTGAGGCAAAGACACGAGGAATTCTGTAAGTTTTCTACCTGCCGATCGCATCTCTTTTTTTCTTTTTCCCCTACACAAGCGCGTCGAGAGCAGTTCTCTCCAAGTCTTTGAAAATTGGCTTGTCTCTCCGTCTGGTCTGGCCGCCAGTTTATTGACTAACAGGTCGGGGCTATGTTAAAAATTGCCCCTTAAAACTGGCCGTTATTGGGAGCGATCACACGGTTGATTGTGTGAGGGGGATACGAGCGCTCGGCAACGGAAAGAGGCGAAGTCCGGAGCACGTGAGGCGCAGACAGATCGCACAGAGTCAGTCAGGATGGTGTGAATGGATCCTGGCCATTGCCATTTTGGGCGGTCTTCCCTCGGTCGTGTTTGCGACGCATGAAGCCGATCACCGGTTTACGGTCGAAGGGTTTGTCTGCGGAGCGGATGGGAAAGGCAGCGCGAATATAGATGTCCTCGTCAAGGACACAAAGATTTCCTACGGGCAGATCGTCAAGACCGACGGAGACGGATATTACAAAGCCGCGTTCCATCTCCATAACGACAACCTTGGCGATCCGCTGCTGATCGAAGCCAACGGGCAGCAGCAACAACAGAAAGTCTCGTTCGACCCGAAGGATCTGGAAGCTGAGCGAATCATTCAGGTTAATTTTGGGACCGGCTGCATACAGAATCGGGACAGTGTTCCCCTCTGGGTCTATCTAGGGGCAGGGGCTGTAGCGGCGGCAGCCGGTGGGTTTATCGGATTCAAACTGATTCGTTCGTGGCGGAAGCAGGAACAGAAACGAGGTAAGTCTCAAGGGAAGCGGAAGAAATAACCGAAGCGGTCCGTGGGGCTGATATACACCTCGCCGGATCGGTTACTCGAGTGGCGGGGACATGCGTGTGGCGTCACGGTACGTGTCAGAATAAGCGCTTTTACCGGGGTGTCATCATCTCCGGTAGAGGCGTTTTTCATTTGGACTATGAGAGCCAAGTGTCATCGATGTGACTGAGAAATGAGGGGTCTGTGAAGGTTATGACGCAGATGAAAGTTACGCAGCTGGCGGTCGTATTGGGAATGGGCTTCTTTATGGCGGCATGCGGAGGAGAAGGTGGGGGAGAGGGGCCGATTGTTGCGCCGCCTCAAGCTCCTGCCGAATGGGCTGATAAACATATGCCGGCTGGTTGGTGGGCCGATGCGGTTAAATTGGAAGAAGGGCGGAAGCTCTACGTTGGTGAAACGAACCCCGATGTGAATTGTGGGAGCTGTCATGGGAAGGACGGCAAGCCGGCCAAGGCGGGCGCCCGTGACTTCCGCGTGAGCGAACGGATGAAGCTCTACTCCGATTCCGTGTGGGCCTGGCGGATTGCCGACGGGGTTCCCAATACAAAGATGAAGGGGTGGAAGAGCAAGCTGTCAGACGAAGATATCTGGAAGCTCGTGTTGTTTACGCGGAGTTTCGGATTGGCTGGAAAGGGATGGGATCCCGAAAAGAAGTCGTGGGTTGATACGGCGAGCGCCTCGGCTACTCCTGCTGCTGCTCCGGCGTCGGCGGACAAGTAAGCGGCCTGAATCCAGGAACTCGTGCGATCGTCACCCAGGAACGCCTTCTTGCGTGAGCTTCAGGGCAGCCTATCGGTATGTTCACATAATAATGGCCTAGGATGTCATGGGATGCCTGAACGAACGGTTCGCCTCCACAGCCATGAACGGATCTTCTCCTTGCCCCCGTCGGTTCATATCGCGGAGTCATCGCAGGGCTCACGGTAGCATAATATGTCCGTACAAGTCTCATCACTGACGCCCGAGGCCTCTGGCTACACAGGATAAAGTGGAGTGAAGAGTGGCTATTGTGGAACTGGAAACGAGGGTAGGCCTTGGCCGTCGAATCGATGAGCGGGTTGGAAGCAAGGGAATGGACGATGCGAATCTCTCAATATTGGACAGGCTCCTAGCAAAGCGGAGCGGCGAAGTATTATGAAAGCGTGGCAGCGCAGTCTGGTGGCGGTCTGTGCGTTTCTGACGGTGTTCGGAGGCGTCGCCTATGCCCAAGTTTCCGGCGCGCCCCCGGTGGAGTTCCCTTATACGGGGAACCGGACTGCAGTTTGGATTGTCGCCCAGCTTCACACGCTGTTCGGGGCATTTATTCTCGGCGCCCCGATCTTTATCGTGATCTCAGAATGGCTGGGGTATCGGAAGCAGGACCTTCGGTACGATCGACTGGCCAAAGAGCTCACCAAAGTGACCGTCATTCTCTTCAGCATGACGGCCCTCACAGGCGGCCTGTTCATTTTCGTGCTCCTCGCGGCCTACCCGCAGTTCACCACGTGGTTCATCAATCAATTCTACCTCGTGTTCGCGGTGATCTATCCGGCGTTGTTCATCAGCGGGACCATCGTGCTGTACATGTATTTCTACATGTGGGACGCCTGGAAGGGTGAGAAGAAAGGGCGTCATATCGCCCTCGGTGTGCTTTTGAATCTCATATGCATGATCACGATGTTCGTGATCAACGGCCCTACGTCGTTCATGAATACGCCGCCGAAGGCCGATGGTATCTCGCCCCAAGACTTTCTCGAAACGGCGGGCCTATGGGACAAAATCGTGAACGTAAGCTGGCTCCCGCTTAGCCTTCACCGGATCGACGGGAATCTGGCGTTCGGGGGATTTGTGGCGGGCATGATTGCCGCGTACATGTATATGGGGGCGAAAAATCAAGAAGAGCGGGCGTACTACGATTGGATGGGCTTTGTCGGAAATCTGATCGGCGTGGGCGCGATGCTGTTCCAGCCTTTCACGGGATTACTGTATGCGTATGAGATGTGCGATTACGATTTTTCGTTCTGCCCCTACATGATGGCCGACCAGCTCTCGATGTTTTTCGAAATGCAGGGAGCGATGATCGGGCTCATGTTCTTGGCCAGCAACTATTATGTCTGGCTCAGCTTGAAACGTATTGAGGGGGTCGAAAAGGTCAGGATGACGATTCTGGCGCCCATCGTGATGGTGGCGTTCCCCTTTGTCATGATGGTGGTGATGAATTACTACTGGATTCCCGACCCGATGTCCTTGGTGTTCCTCCTCCCGTTAGTGCTGGCGCCGTTCACATTGGGTCGGATCATTCCAATGACTGTGTCTGCGCGGACCGTCGTGAAAATCGGCTTCTTGATGGTGATCGTGGGCGATGCCATCTGGCTCACGCCCCATGGTTTTGCGCCCACCAGCGCCAAGATGGTGGCGGATTTAGAGCTGCCGGAGGCTTGGAACTTTCTGTCGTCGATGCCGGCCAAACTTTCCGCGATATTCACGCTGGTATTCGTCACGGTCGTCAACTATGTCTTGTATAACCGGGCCATCAAGCAAGGCACGATTATCTGGGGGAAGATCGATTTTGCTTCCCAGTTCGTGCTGATCTTTCTGGCCTTCAGCTCGATCTGGATGATGGGTTTGATGGGGGCCGTCCGCTCGTTGGTCCGGAAGTTTTTCCACACCTACAATTTGACGCCCGACTTCTCCGTCGAGTCCTTCACGCCGACATTGTCATATTCTGCATGGTGGATTACGGGCATTTCAGTCGTCTTTTTCACAGTGGTGAGCTTCGCCGTGATCGTGGCCCTTCGAACGTCTGACTCGAAAAAACCGGTGCCCGAAGGCAGTCCTGTTCCTGCCAGGGCGAAGTAATCGGGGCGCACGGCTACGAAAAAAGAGTCTGCATGGGGAACGTGATTAAGAAGCTGTCGATCGGTCTGGTGGTGGGAGGCGCGCTGGTCGGTCTCACGAGTGCGCTCGAGTTCCCATTCATTTTCCAGATGATGTTCTTCGGCCAGGCGATATTTGGGGCCGCCGTCTTCATGTTGCTGGACGCGCCGTCGCTCAGCACCATGAGCGGGGTGAAGTCCGTCATTGCCACCGTGATGTTCTACATCATGTTGTGCGTGGTGTTCGTTTCCGGCGCCTCGATGTGGCCGCAATTCGATCCGGAAGAAGAAAAGGGCAAGATCGCCAAGGTTCTGGAGCCGAAGCGGAAAGTCACGGAGCAAGGAAAAGCGGATGAGCTCATTGCGCGCGCGAAGGCGCTCGATGAGCAGGTGAAAGCCTTGGAGATGCGGCTCAAGGCGTTGGGCGGAGATCAGGTGACGAAAGAGCCGGTGACCGGGGAGCTTCCGGTCGTGAACAAGGCGGCGGCCGGAGATTTTGTGAAGTTGGGGGAAGAGCAGTGGCAGCTGCAAGAATGTTACAACTGCCACAAGCTGAAGGGTGAAGGCGGAAAAAAACGCGGTCCGGAGTTGGACAACATCGGTTCCTATCTTACAGTCGCTGAGATTAAACAGAAGATCATGGACCCCAAGAGCTTTATGGCGACGGGGTTCGAGCAAGAGTGGGAAAAGGGCAAGATGCCGGACAAGTTTAAGGACGTCATGGAGGATAGCGACATTACGGCGCTCGCCAGTTGGCTCAGCACATTCAAGAATACGTCTGTGAACACGCCGAAACCGATCAAGAAGAAGTAGCATGCAGCCTCAATTGAAGTCCAAAGTCCGTTGTGCGGATCGAGAAGTCGGAGAGGTGTCCAGGATTATCATGGACCCACTGTCCCATGAGGTCAGCCATCTCGTCGTGTCGATGAACGGCGCAGGGGAGCGGCAGGTACCGATGGGCGCGGTGCAGATCGTCACGGAAGATCTGGTGCAACTGCGGTCGTTCTCATCGGAAATCCTGGGTATGCCGGTCTTCAAGCGTGACGACTATGTCACCCTGCATGAAGTGGAGGTTCCGGGCCTTGAAAAGCATGTTCATGTGACGCCGGGCGAAGTCTTGGTGCCGTTTCCCGAGTTGGAGCGAAACGTCAAGCGGCGAACATTTTTTGCAAACTTGACCTATGTGACGGGACTGTTTATCGGGTTGCCGCTGGCTTTCCCCATACTGAAGTTCTTGATGAAGCCGATGTATGCGCCGCTGGACAACAGATGGCTGAAGATCGGCAGTATTGGGAAGGTGAAATCGGACGATGTCGGAGTCCAGTTCCAGTACAAGCGCAAGCTTAAAGAAGCCTATATGCCTGAAGCCGAGATCGAGAAGAACGTGTGGCTCGTCAAGGCGACTCCTGCGGTGCTGGAAAAAGTGTATCAGGGAAAGGATATGGAGTTCCGGGATGCTGCTGGGAAAGCCCTATGGACCAATAAGAAAGACATACCCTACCTGGCGTTTTCCGGTAAATGTCCCCACCTCGGTTGCGCGTTTAAATGGCGGAAACACAAGGTGTTGGGGGAAGTCTTCCTCTGTCCCTGTCACCTGAGCATCTACGATGCGTCCGGCAAGGTGCTCGATGGCCCAGCCCCGCGTCGTCTCGACATGCTGCCGATTCAAGTTTCCGCGAGCGGCGAGGTGCAAATCATCGATATGGAATTCAAGGCCGGGACGAAGACTCAAACGCGGATTGTATAGATGAGCGACATTCCTTCTGCCGGCACGCAGACAACCGTCGCCGAAAAAGTCTTCGCCTTTGTCGATGAGCGAGTCGGTCTGAAGCTCCTTGCCGCGAAGATGCTCAATGAGTCGGTCCCCGGCGGCTCTCGCTGGGCCTACGTCTTTGGGTCGATTCTGTTGTTTATCTTCATCATGCAGGCGGTCACGGGCGTGCTGCTGATGTTCTACTATGTGCCCACTGCCGACCATGCCTACGCCAGTACCCAATATATCCTTCACGATATCGACTACGGCTGGTTCCTCCTCAGTTACCACTTCTGGGGTTCCTCAGCCATGGTGGTCTGCGTGTTTGCACATATGTCCCAAGTCTTTCTCTGGGGGGCCTATAAGAAGCCGCGTGAACTCATCTGGGTGGTTGGATTGGCGCTGTTCGGCCTGGTCATGGCGTTCGGCTTTACAGGCTATTTGCTCCCGTGGGACCAGCGAGCCTATTGGGCTACGACCGTCGGTGTCGAGATTGTGGATAAGGTGCCGTTGCTGGGCGATTTCATGGCGCGATTCCTCAAGGGAGGTCCGATCCCCGGCCAGATGACCTTGAGCCGGTTCTTCGTCATTCATGTGATGGTGCTTCCCGCAGCCCTGATCGGCCTGGCCGGACTGCATCTCTTTCTGTTTCGATGCGCGGGGCCGGCCGGGCCATTTCGGGGCACACCGACAGAGCTCAAGGCGAAGACCGACTATTTTTTCCCGCGACAGATTTGGAAGGACATGGTTGGAATGGCAGTGGTCTTTGCCTGCATCAGCGCACTGGCCTTTTGGGAGCCGGTGGTCTTGTTGGAAGAAGCGACGCCTGATCCGGGCGATTATCACCCGGAGCCGGAATGGTACTTTTTATTCATATTCCAACACTTGCGATTGAGGATGTTTTCCGGAGAATTTGGGCAGTTTCTCGCTTCGATCGCGCTTCCAGGCGCTCTTGGAGTCATGCTGCTGTTGCTGCCCTTCTTCGACCGGAGCCCGGAGCGAAATATTTTCAAGCGCCCGTTAGCCCTGATCGGATGGGTGATGCTCACGGCGTCGATTCTCATTTTCACGGTCTCCGCCATTATCAATCGAGATTTTTTGGGCTAATGGAATCGATGTTGAACGATGAGTACAGAATGGTGAAGCCATCTTGGCTCAGAGGCATTCATCGTGCCTTGTTCCCCGCTCATCGCCGGGTACCTGTATGAACGATCACGTGTCTCCCTCGAAGCTTGGGTTCGGTATTCTCTGGCCTGCCTTCTGGACCGGCTTGCCGTTCAAGCTTGCCTTTGCCGTGCTGTTCTTGGCATTCGGGGCCGTCCATTTTGAAAACAGAATCGGGCTCGCCTTCTTGATGCTTCTGGCAAGTCCGGTCACGGCATTTGCGTTTCCCACGATCACGATGGGATTAGACTCGCATATCGGTGAAGGCGTCGGCATGTGGTTGCTGTTCATGCTCGCGGTTCCGATCGACATCTGGGCGCTGGGGATCGCGGGACGAACCTACTTGCTCGAACGGTTGCGGCGAGAGCCGCCAGGCGGGCTCGGATTGACACTGTGGTGGAAGTGCGTGTTGGTCGGCGCCATCTATGTGCCGATTCTCTGGGTGGCTCAGAGTGCAATCACTGAAACCGCAATCTCTGCCGCTCATTCGATGTTTGAAACGAACCTCCTCAAGGGGATTCCTGTGGCGGAGCGGATCAGTATTGACTTGACGCTCTGGGTTACTGTCGCCACAGGGTCGTTGTTGTTGTTGCTCGTCATCGGTTTCTCGATTGTGGGACGGATGATCCGAGGCACGGTGGAGTCAGCCGGGCATGCGCCGGAAAATTATCAAGGGTTGGTGACTCGCTGGGATCTGTCGCGAGTGCCGGTGGATCAGGGATGGATGCTGGCGGCATTATCCGGGGCGGCCGTGGCGTTGTCGATCCTGTTCTGGTTTTCTCTCCCGGTATTCACGCCACATCCGCATGATTGTTGCCGGAAGCAAGAAGTACAGGCCGAACCCGCAATCAAACCTCTCGAGACACTGAATAAAAACGAAAAAATGATCGCCCATCTTGCAGCGCAGGTCGAATTGCTGGTAGAACAGCGGGCGAAAACCGAACCGGACAAAACGCAGAGCAAGGGAAAACCCAAGTCGACTACAGAAACAGCAGTAAAAGTACCGGAAGTGCAAGAAGCAGCAGAGCCAGCTCCGGCTGCCGGCACGAACGAGTAACATGGGAGATGATGAGGTGAGGGCAATGCAACATCAGGGTGGATGGATTCAGAGACTTCTCCGTCGCGGCAGCGGGCACGGAGGGACACTCTTGGGACTGGTCATAGCAGCGGGCCTCCTCAGCCTTCCCGCGTTGGTGTTTGGGGCAGACGTCGCACCGGCAGCCCCGACCGAGTACCGTGACGTTCCCTACGTCGGCAGCCGCAACGTCATCTGGGTTGTGGCGCAGCTCCATTTGCTGCTCGCAGGATTTGTGCTGGGTGTGCCGATGTTTGCCTGGGTCTGCGAAGTTGTGGCCTGGAAGGGTGGCGAAAAGCGCTACGACAAACTTGCCAAGGAATTCACCAAGCTCCTGACATCCGCTTATTCCACCACCGCGCTCTTCGGCGGCATCTTATTGTTCCTGCTGATCGCGTTTTATCCCAAGCTGATGAACTATCTGACCGATATTTTCTTCCCGTCGTTTATTGTCTATTGCATCCTTTTCCTGGTCGAGACCGCGACGCTGTACCTCTACTGGTATGGCTGGGATGCGATGCAAGGTGGCGGTAAGAAGACCTTTCATATATTTCTCGGCTTCATGCTGAACTTCTTTGCTTTCTTCATCATGATCATACCGAACTCCTGGGCTACGTTCCAAGCGAGTCCTGTCGTGATTGCGGAGGGAACGGATATGGCGCGGGCCTGGGCCGCGACATGGAATCCGACCTGGTGGCCGGTGAATATTCACCGGATCATCGCCAACGTGGTGCTGGGCGGTTATATCTGCGGCGCCTATGCCGGGATTCGCTATCTGTCCGCCAAAACCCCGGAAGAGAAGGATCACTACGACTGGATGGGCTATGTCGGGAACTTCATCGGTGTATTCGGTTTGTTGTCGCTCCCATTTGCCGGTTACTGGCTCATGCGTGAAATCTACCAATATAACCAGCAGATGGGCATCACGCTGATGGGAGGATTCCTGTCGTGGCTGTTCATTTTGCAAGCCATGCTCATCGGGGTGCTCTTTCTCGGATCGAACTATTATTTCTGGCTGGGGATTACCTATCGCATTCCCGGGTCTGCGTTGAAGTACCGGAAGCCGATGTTGGCAATGTTGGTGGCACTCCTGCTATGCCTGGCTGTCTGGATGACTCCCCATTCGCTTGTGGCGAGTTTGGAAGAGGCGGCAAAGATGGGTGGAACCCACCATCCGCTGCTGGGGGTTCTTGGCGTTATGTCGGCGAAAATGACCGTATCCAATTTGATGATTCTCGTCACATTCATGAGTTTCATCATGTATTGGCGGGCCGGTAAGCAGGATACGGCCGGCTGGGCGAGGATCGGCAAAGCGATCATGGGAGCCGTGCTGGTCCTCGCCAGTATAGGAGTGATCGTCCTTGGCGTGTGGGGGTATTTCGTTCCCGCAATCATTCGCATCAATTATTTCTCAACGTCGCAGGTATTGATCGTGATCGGTGTCATGTTGACCATCACGCCGCTGACAGCTTTGCTGCTCAAGAGTGCCAAGACTACGACAGAGATGGTTTGGGGTAAGATGCCGCCGCGCGCCGGGTACTCTCTTGTCCTGAATGCGATCATGGTCATCCTCCTGATGACGCTGATGGGGTACGCACGGTCGTCCTCTCGTGTCCATTGGCATGTCTATGGCGTGCTCCGCGATACGTCGCAATACGCATTTTCACCGGCACTCGGCTATGCGTCCGGGATCATGTCCTTGTGCACCTTCTTTTTCTGTATGATTGTCGCGTTCATTTTCTGGGTGGCCACGATGGGTGATAAGGCGAAAGCGGCTACTGAGCCGAAGAAAGCGGAGTTGCCGCACGGCATGCCGGCGATGGCCGGCGCATCGAGTGCGCTCGATAAACCGAACGCGCAGTGATTCTTTATAGTGAGTGATGAATGGTGAGTTGATGCTCCATTCATCGCTGAACGTTCAACATGGACCATTCCGCACGGAAGGGTGATTATGAGTGAAGTAGCCAGATTGCAATTGATTTGTCTCTCGGTGGTAGGGAGCGGGATCCTCATCCTCCTCTTTATTAAGTCCGTGTTCCCTCGGGTCATCGGATTTGTCTCGATTGTGCTCGGCATCTTCATGCTCACGTCGTTGTCGATTCCGCAAATGGCGTCGTTACCGCCGGTTGAGGAGAAGTTCGATATCGCCACGGTTAAAACGCCGACCGATCTGGCGGCCATTGGGCAGAAGATTTTCTTCAGTAAGGGCCAATGCGCGCTGTGCCACACGATCGGCCCCAGCGAATCGGCCCGCTGCCCGGACTTGAAGGGAATCGGGGCTAAGCTGACCCGTGAGTTTCTCTATGAAAGTATGACGCAGCCGCAGGCCTACATCTATCAGGACTATCGCCATCAAGGCCTACCGAAGATGTATCCTGCCGAGATGCCCGCCATCAATAAGAACCCAATCGGGCTGTCCAAGAACGAGATTCTCTCGGTCATCGCATTCCTGCAGCAGATGAGCGGCGAACCGATTTCTATCAATCCATCTGAACTGGAGGTGCCGGGACAAGCGCCTGCCGCTCCAGTGAAGGCAGCTCAGTCCAGTCCAGCAGTGGCCGTGGCGCAAGCGCACTGAGGAGGAACCTATGGGGCCGTTGATCAAACTGATCTCGTTGAATGTCATCACCTATTTGATTCTAAAATTTGTGGTGCCCAATGTCCCCGGCTCGGCGCCGCTGCCGGCGAGCCTGACGTTTCTGTACCTATTGCTGACGACGTCGGGGTTTCTTATCCTTGCCACAGTGAGCGCGGAATCCAAAGAGGAGTTTTGGGGTCCGCTTCAGCGGTTCCTGACAGGAGAGGGTATCGGCGGACTGCAAGCATTACGTTACCTCGTCTTGATTCTGTTTCCTTTGCTGGTTGGTTGGCAAACCTATAACAGTACAGCGGTCAGCGATGCGCCGCCTGGCGAAAACAGGACGATTCATCCGGCTCCGCCAGGTGAATATGCCGGCTTGTCGAATCCAGTTCCAAAGACACCTGAAACGATTCAGCAGGGGAAGGGATTCTATGCGGCATTCTGTTCCCCCTGCCACGGAGGAAACTTCGACGGCAAGGGCTCTGCAGCGAGGGGATTCAATCCTCCCCCGGCTAACTTTGCCGATCCCACGACGATCGCGATGCTCCAGGAAAGTTATCTCTTCTGGCGGATTAAGAAGGGCGGCGTCGGCCTTCCGATCGAAGGGATGCCGTGGAAATCCGCGATGCCTCGCTGGGAGCTTGAACTTCCAGACGAATGGATCTGGAAAATCATCATGGGCGAGTACGATGGCGCGCATCAATCGCCTCGGACCTGGGAGTGATAGGTAGCCTGGTCGTCCTCCTGCTCGCGGAACGCGCACGATAAGAATGTGCTCGTTCGACGCGCGCAATCGAGGATCAACCAGGCTACCCTGGAAAATAGAGTGGGGATTGGGATAACGCGCGCAGTGGAAGGTACATAGCCCCACCCCCTGAAGAGTGAGTAGGGAGTTAGTGAGGAGAGAGAGGACGGAACTTATGATACGCGGACTCAGTCGAATTGTTCCGAATGTTGTCGGTGGCGCGTGCCTTGCCATAGGGTTTCTGATTGTGCAGCCCGCCGCAGCCGAGGAAAAGGTCAAGGACGCTGCTTCCCCCGGCGAACCAAGTGTGGCGAGTTCGTCGGTCAGCGCTCCGTTGGTGAAGGGTGCTTTGCCTGCAGATGACCCGACTGCAGCGGCGTGGAACAGCGCGCCTGCGGCGACGTTTCCCATGTCGCCTCAAGTCCATTGGCCGACCCGCATTCTGGAAGCGACGGTCAAAGATATGATCGTCCGTGGCTTGCACGACGGGACCAACGTGGCCATTCTTTTGGAATATGCCGATCCGACCGAAGATCCGGACGACGCAGCGGCGATTCAGTTCATGGTGGGCGACAAGAAGGCTCACTTTGCGCATGGCCAGCCGATGGCACAGGTGGAAGGCGGCCCGGTCAATATTTGGTATTGGAAGAATAAGGACGGCAAAGGCGTCGATATGAACGCCAAGGGTTTCGGGACGTTAAAAATCCAAGAGCACCAGGATGTGAAGGCCAAAGGGGCTTATGCAAACGGCAGATGGAAAGTAGTCTTCACGCGGCCGCTCGACACCGGGCATCCTGAAGAAGATACGTTGATCACGACAGCGGGCTTCATCAATATCGGCTTCGCTGCCTGGGATGGCAAGAAAGACGCGGCCAGTGGAGAGCTGAAGGAGAAAGGTTCCCAAAAAGCTGTCTCCTCCTGGTGGTATTTCCGCGCAGAGGCGCCACCGGATTATACCGGTTACTACTATGCGGCCATTGCCGTGGGTCTGGCTCTCGGATTTCAGTTCGTTCTGATCCGCAAGCTAAAGAAAGGGCAATCAGCATGAAGGCGGCTCGGTTATACGTATTGGGGATAGTGAGTGCAGTGGCCGGTATCGGAGCCTTAATTGCTGTCGCAGGCTGTGCCAATGAGCAGGGGGCGAAGGGGCATGAACTCTACTCCCACTACTGCTCGCATTGTCATGGCGAGAGCGGAAAGCAGAATGAAGGATTCAATTGGTCCTCGATGCCGGATCCGAAGCCCAAAGATCTCACGAACAAGTCAGAAATGAGCACGTTCAAGGACGAAGATATTTTCAATACGATTTCGCGTGACATGAAAGACACGACAGATGTGAGTGAGGGGGGGGACGAAATCGGCGACGACGATTTTGCCGTGCCGACCATGCCGACCTTCAAGTATACCCTGTCGGAAGAAGAAATTTGGGCCATTGTCGGGTATGTTCGCGGTCTCCATGGCGGAAAGATGGAGTTTAAAGTCGAAGAACGGAAGAAACAGCTGGAGACGGCGCTCCTAACTGCAAAAACGAACTTAGAGCAGGCCACGAAGGCCTATGAGGCGGCCGAAAAGCAAGCCAGCGAAGAGGCGGAAAAGAAGAGCGAAGCGCTGAAGAAGGACGTCGAGCCAGACGAGTCCTCCTATGCCAACGAATTAGCAGTCATGATCAAAGCGAAAAAAGAACTCGACGTCGCGCAGGCCGCCATGACGAATCTGGTGACTAGACCGGGAAAAGGCACAAGCGTTCCCAGACCGGATCTCACGATAAAGTCGGACCAGCTAGCAAAGACAGTGGCGCTCGGCCAACGGCTCTATGAGAACAAGTATGGCTGCAACGGTTGCCATAGCATCGGCCCCGATGGCGGTAAAGTCGGGCCGGCGCTCGACCGGGCGGGATTTAGATTGAATGGAACCTGGGTCTATCGGTGGTTGAAGAATCCGCAAGTGATGAATGCGGAAACCAGGATGCCCGCGCTTGGGCTCAGCGATGCCGATGCCAAGGCCGTGACGATATACCTTACGACATTGAAATCGATGATGACCGAAGAAGATATCAAGAAGGCTGCGGCTGCGGCGGAAAAGGCTGAAGCGGAAAAGGCTGCGGCCCAGGCCAAAAAGGATGCGGCCACGGCAGAGAAGACCAAGAAATAAACGTAGCAGACCTGAGATAAGCTCGGTCTATCTGGTTAGACTGATCTATCTCGTCCGTCTTGTTTATTTGTTTGAACGAAACTAACCAAACAGACCGAACAGACCAGATAGACTTTTTATTATTCTTCTGTCAGAGCAGAAATCCTGCGATCATTCCAATAAAGATGGCGGCTCCTACCCACACATGTTGCTGAAACATGTGGAAGGCTGCAGGAGTCGTCACGGATTCTCTGAGCTGTAGGGCTTGCCTCAGGCACCAGGCTCCAATGGCAACAAGTGCTGCATAGTAGATCCATCCGATATCGGCGAGCCAGCCCGCGAGCCCCAGCAGCAGCAGCATCGCGCAAAAGACTCCGCTGACCGCGATCCACGTCGACGAACCGAACAGCAGCGCTGAAGATTTCACTCCGATCCGACGGTCGTCCTCTCGATCTTGAAGCGCGTAGATCGTATCGTATCCGATTGCCCAACAGACTGTCGCAGCAAACAGGCACCAGGCCGGCGCTTCAATGTCTCCTCGTGAGGCGGTCCAGGCCATGATGGTGCCCCAGCCGAAGGCGATGCCCAATATCGCTTGGGGAATGTGGATGACGCGTTTCGCTAAGGGGTAGAGGCCGGCCAAAAGGACAGCGATGGGGCTCAAGAGGATCGTCAATGGGTCGAGGAACAGCACGAGCGTTCCTGCCAACAAGAGAAAGAAGCCGATGACCAGCAGAGCGTGTGTCGGGCTCAGTTCTCCCGATGCGAGTGGCCGCACCTGTGTGCGTGTCACATGCCGATCGAACGATCGGTCCGCAAAATCGTTCATCACGACTCCCGCGCTGCGCATCACAAAGGACCCGGCGACAAAGATGGCGAGCAAGCGGAGGGGAGGCATTCCGCGAGCAGCTAAGACCAAGGACCATAGCGTCGGGAGCATGAGCAGCCAGGTCCCGGTTTGATTGTGGAGACGAATGAGCCGGCTGACGGCGGACCAAGAAAGGCGCGGCGGCGATGGTGATCCCGATGGCGCTGAAGAGGATTCGGTCATGTGGGTGAACTTAGCCGAGGGGTCTTGGCCTGTCAACGCCGCGCCACGCAGGCTGGTTTTTTTGTTTGGTCTATCTGGTTTGTCTGGTTTTTGGTTGAACGAAACAAACCAGATCAACCAGACAAACAGGGTTCGTCGTCTGGTTGTGCTGGTTGGATGCTTTTCTGTATAAGAATGATTGTGCAGGCGCTTGATTCAACGCGATCCTCCTTCCCGTTTCGGGCAGCCGCATGGGTTGCTGTGGGACTGTGCTTTGCGATGCTGACGAGCTGCTCGCGCGTTTCGAATCGAGATGGAGCGGCTATCGACTATTCTCTCCCTCTGACCGTCCAGCTTCAGTCCGATCCCAGTATCGCCGATGCGCAACTTACCTATCAGGATGCCTGTGGGCAGAGCCAAGTTATGGCAATCGGCGCCCCGCTACAGGTATTGCTCAAGCGGAAAACAGGCCGCGTCTTTGAGAGGGTGTTGACGGATGAGACAGGATCCTCGTCAACGCCGGATGGGTCTGTCGAGACGGCGCTGGGCCTGGCTCATGCCGATTTGGCTATCCTTCGAAAGGCCGACAAGCGCTATCCAGCCACCGTGACTGTGGGATTGGTCTTTGTCTATCGAGCGGCTAATGGGACCGTTCTTTACGGCAAGAAAATTCAAAGTGTCGGCCGTGGAGAGGTCGAGGTCACTGAGGCTTCGTGTGACGTGAAGGGGCTTGATACGATTGCGTACGAAGCGATGGACCTCGTAACGGATGGGATGGCCACACAACTTGGGACATCGAGCAAGGTTACCGGTGCTGCGCAAGCGCGCAAGGCAGGTGGTTCCAACGCGGTCCCATTGCTGCAGTCGGTCGCCGCATCTGTGCCGATTCCAACGGACGAGCCTGCCACGGTGATATTCCGAGCCATCGTCCGTGACGAAAATCGCGATCAAGTGTTCCACAGTGGTGAAGCCATCGTGATCGAAATTGAAGTCAAAAACGAAGGGCCTGGTACTGCACGAGCTGTCGAATTGTTGGTGGCTGCCACGCCAATCTTGACCAAACAGATTCCCGGCGTGGTTTCCATCGGCGATCTGAAACCTGGCGAGGTAAAACATGTGACATTGGACGGCAAGGTCGGTACGATTAACGCCGACGCACAGGAGGAGTTGACGCTGATTTTGCGTGCCAAGTCTCCCTTAGTTCGGCTATCGTCCGCCAAGAAGTTTCTGGTGGTGATGAAACCTGCGTCAACGGTGGAAACCGCAATGCTGGTCGATGTCGATCAGCTTCAAAAACGGACAGGCCTACTCAAACAGCCGAAGGCTGTAGGCATCGTCGTCGGGGTGGGGCAGTTTCGCGAGTCCGGAATCGCCAGGGTCAAGTACGCCGCGCGAGATGCGGAAGTCATGGCCAGATACCTCAAATTGGTCGGCGGGATTCCTCCCGAGCGCGTGCGCACCCTTGTGGATACCCATGCCCTCAAGAGCGACCTTGTCGAGGTTTTAGAAGAGTGGCTACCTGAGCAGGTAGATCCCGCCACCGTCGTCTATGTCTCGATCATGGGACGGGGAGTGGTTGAACCTGTTACCGGCGCCGTGTCGATCATGCTGTTCGACAGTACGACCGCCTCAGGCGTACGTCTCTACTCGCTTCGCCGGCTGCAGGAATCCTTGGCTAAATTACCGATTCAGCATGCCGTCGTGATGCTCGACCTCTCGCTCGATCTGGCGCCGGGGAAAGAGATCAGTGGAACGATCGTTCCTTCGTGGGGACAGGAGGGCAACAAACATGAAAAGATTATGTGGATGATTGGGAATCGCGCGGTCCAGCAGGCGCACGCATACGACTCCGGGCAGCATGGACTGTTTACCTATCACCTCTTGAAAGGGCTTGGTGGCTCAGCCGATCTTGACAAGAACGGCATGATCCTCGCCGGCGAACTCTGTGCGTACACCAAGTGGCAAGTATTGAAGATGGCCCAGGAGCAGTATGGCAACAAACAGGAGCCCCTTTGCCTACCTGGACCAGGTCAGGGGGCGGTGGTTAGGTTACAGCCAGTGGCCCAGTTCAAGTAATCAGGATTTCAGGAACGCGCATTCCAATCGCATCCTTGCTGCACAGATTGGATTCATTGACAGGTCCAAAGCCCGGTCTGTATCATGACCGATCTTTTCGAGCGCCCATGCCCATTCAGGTTATCTGCCCCTAGCCGGCGTAGCTCAGTTGGTAGAGCAGCGGTTTCGTAAACCCGGTCCGGGCGGGGGTCCGAAGCCAGCGAAAAACATGCGAAACGCCGCGCTAGGCTTGAGGATCGTGAGGCATCGCAAATACCGCTAGACCCCGCCCGTTTCCGCCCGTTTCCCCACTTTATTCCCTATGATTTTCACTACGCCTGCATTTGTACGGGTCGAAATTTATTGTTTACTTCTTCGAGTGTCTTCAGGTAGATTCGAGCCGTTCTCTTCACCCACAGGGGTGCTGCCGTACGTCGGGTAACGGCGACCGACGACAAGTGGATCGAGGCGGGAACCTACCCTACCCTCGATTCGGGGACAAGTGAGCGAGAAGTCTCGCTCTCCCCAAAGGCCTGGGCCTTCCACAACTGAAAGCGCTTTGGCGTTCTTTCATCTGTGGAGGTCTTCAATGGCTAAACGTCGTTCCCCTCAATCCAAATCGATCCCCTTTAATGATGCCCCGCACGAGTGGTGCACGGTTGATGAGGCGAAGGCCATTCTGCGGATTGGCCGCGTGGCCCTCAACAACCTGCTCAAACGCGGCGACCTCCCGTTTCGGCAAGTGGGCCGTCGGCGGCGGATTCCGCGTCAGGCTTTGCGGCCATGACCCGTCGCAAGACCCACGACGCGGGTGAGCCGCGTGTCGTTCGCCGCAAAGGGATCAACGGCCTCATCCTGGATCTCAGCGCGGCCAGCGCCCTGTATGGACCCACCGAGAAGTCCTTGCGGCGGTTGGCGGAGCGTGGGCTGATCCCGTCACGCCGGTTGCTGTCGCGCGTCGTGTTTCTCCGGTCGGAATTAGACAATTTTTTTCTCAACCTGCCCGGCGTCACGTTGGATGAGGCCCGCCAGAACATCGCGCGACGTGAGAAAGGCACGCGGTAACGATGCGTCATTTTGATGATGACAAAGATTGCATCGATCCAGCCTGTCCAAAAATTCATGCCTGCGGGCAGCCGGACTGTGGGTGGGAAATTTCACACAAGCGCCGCGTGGCGGTCGGCAAGGATTGGTTCTGTCGGCGTTGTGCTGAACGTCTTTTGAAGCGGTTGGCGAAATCGCCAAAGCAGTAGGCTCTGAAGTCGTCTCAGTCGCGGGCGACTTCCACAACTTACACGAAAATATGGAGGTGAGTATGAAGGTCGGATTGAGCCGCCCTCCCTAGCTTTGCGACGGCAGAAAGGGCGGCAAGGAAAGGCACACAATGAGTATAAAGCATTCCAAATCAAAAAGGAAGTCCTCGACAAAGTCCTCCTCCGATTCATTCCAGAAGGCCATCCTTCAGGCCGCCCTCAATTACATTGAACGTGGCTGGCGCGTTTTTCCCTGCTATGCGGCGAAGGCCGATGGGTCGTGCACCTGTGACGATTCTCAATGCGAGGACCAAGGGAAACATCCCTACACGGACTTTGCGCCACATGGGTTCAAGAGCGCCTCCAACACGCGGGACGACATCGAGCGATGGTTCGGTCCGAATGCCCCTCCGCTCAATCTCGCCGTTGCGACTGGCGCGGTGTCCGGTCTCACCGTGGTCGATGTCGATATGGGCGTGGACAAGGTGGGCGATGTCACTTGGCGCGCGTTGATCGAAGAATATGGTGAACCTGTCACGCTTTCTGCGAAGACGGGGGGCGGCGGGATCCACTTCTTTTTCAGTTATTCAGCGGACCCCCAGAACGGTAATGACCGCCTCGGTAAACATGTGGACGTGAAGAATGACGGCGGGTATGTGTTGGTCGCGCCGTCGAATCATCGATTGGGCGGAACCTATGAATGGGTGAATGCGGATGCTGTGTGCGAAGCGGCACCGGAGTGGATGAAACAGAAAAAAGAAACACGTGGACGCCCGCGCAAAGGGGAGGAGAAGCGGAAACACTACACGCTGGCCGAAGTTGCCTCGATGCTGAAGGTGATCCCGGCAGACAATCGGGATCTCTGGCTGGATGTGGGGGTGATTCTCGGACGCACGTTCAACCGTTCCGATGAAGCGTGGGCGCTGTATCACGAATGGGCTGATACCTGGGACGGCGAGCGAAACAGTGATCATGAAAAAACGATGCACACCGCGTTCTACGTCACGTCCCAAATTCAGAAGGATAAAGAATTGACGCTCGGCACAATTGTCCACGAAGCCCTCAAGCACGGATGGGCACCGACGACGGGAGCGGTGCCGATGAGCGAGTTTGTCTATTGCGCGCACAGCAATACTTATTTGTATCGGTCAACCATGGCCGAGTGGAATGCGGCCGGAGTGGATGCGGTCGTGTCCCCGCTCAACGCCGACGGGAAACTACGTCCCGCCTCGGTCTGGCTAAAGACGCATAACCCGATTACCAGCGTGATCTGTGATCCGACGATTCCGGGTGAGGTGCTGACAGGGTTTAATTGCCACGAGGGCGCGCTGATCCCGGCGATTGGCGCGAACGTCTTCAACATCTATCGTCGCCCCACCATCATCCTGGGCGAGGCGACGAAGGCCGATCCGTGGATTCAGCACGCCACGCGCATGATGCCAAAGCCAGGAGACGCCGAGCAGCTGACCAAATATCTCGCCCATCGCATCCAGCATCCGGGAGTAAAGCCACGGTTCGCCTTACTGATGGCAGGTGAGACGGGGGTCGGCAAAGATATGATTGTCGATATGGCCGCTCCGGGGATGGGCTCGTGGAATGTCGCGAACATTGAACCGGCGGCGTTCGACTCGGCCTTTAATGAATTTGCGGCCAAGACCTTGGTGCGGATTAGTGAAACGTCGAATCTCCAGGAGATGTCGAAATGGGCCTTCAATGAACGGACGAAGGTGCTGATCGCCGGAAGGCCGGATGAAGTCACGATCAATGTGAAGTATGGACAGAAGTTTTCCCACCGGATGTTTTGCGGGGTGATCTTAACCACCAACAATCTCCTCAATGGCATCTTTATTCCGGCGGACGACCGTCGGTATGACGTGATTGCGTGCGCGACGAAGGCCGAGATGGGCTTGGCAGATCGGAAGACACGCAAGGCCTATTTTGATGAGTTGTGGGCCTGGTTCTACGCTGATGGAATGAACCATGTGGCGGCTTATCTCGGAACCTTGGACCTTGGCGACTGGTCCCCGACCGGCCAGCGCATCACCGAGGCCCATACCGCCGTGGTACACGCCAACCGGATGAACGACCATTGGTTGTTAGATATCCTCGATGCCTTGTGCGCACAAGAGAAACTTAAAGACTTGCGTGAGAACGATGAGAACGGGATTCCCTTCTTGAAATATGTGCGAGCCGATTGGATCACGGCCTTGGCCGAGACGTACGGGGAAAAGGTTGCGGACGTCCAGCGCAAGCTCTTAGCGACGATCACGCGACACGGGTATGCGGTCTATAAAAATCCGCACAATAAAGAAGACCGATGGAAGTTTCCTTCGGGGGGCCGAATTGTGTACGCGAAACTTGGGACGCCGATGGGTCTTGATATGGCGAAGAAGTGTAATATCGGACTCTTCGGTGAAAATGGAAGTGTGTGAAATCGTTGAAAACACAACCGTGAGTAACCGTGTATTTAACGAGATGTCAAAAAATGTTTAATAGGTAAAGAGGTGGATAAAAATGGGTTTATTTTATTTCTATAGTGAGTCCTTAGTACACGGTTGTTCACGGTTGCTTTTAGAGGTCCCCTTCACCTCTCAAGACCGGCTTCGGGAAGTGTAACCTCGATGCAGACGATGCGCAAAACCACCGCAACAGGGAACCCGTCGAAGGCGTCCGCTGCCTACGCCCTCGCCGTCCTCGACAAAATGCGCGCCGGTCTCGCGAAAGGCCGCGTCACGATCAAGGACGAAGCCGAGGCCAGAGCCATGACGGTCCGTGCCTATGCGCTTCTCGATCTCCAGGCCGGGGGCTCGGCTCGTGGTCGTGCCGGGCGGATACGGCGGCGCATGATCCGGGAACTCCCCCTAGTCAGAATCCTCTCAGAAGGTCGCATCCGGAAAATATATTTGGGCACGCGCAACCGTATGCCCAAATCGTAGGCGTATCCTCCGAGAACGTTAACTGGAGGCTCTTACGATGCATAATGATACGGACTACACAGGCCCCTTCGACCCGCTGCCGCAAGAGATGGAAGCGGCGCTCGATTCGATTAACAAATACCATCGTGATCAATTCACGCTGCTGCACCGATCAAGACCGAAGCCCAAGAAAGGCACACCCACCCTGAACGTCGATACCTTGTTGCGAGATTTGAGCCGTGGCAACCTGAACGGCGAAAATCGAGAATTTTTAGAAGAGGCTGCCAAGCGCGATGGCCTCGTGCTCGATCCTGTTCGTCCCTACATCTCATTTCGTGATTTGACGGTCGCTGTTTCGTCAGCCGGTGGCTATCTCAAACAAACCGATGTCCAAGAGTCTATCGACATTCTAAGACCGTGGTCGGTGATGGCACGCGCAGGCATTCAAATCGAATTTGGATTGGTCGGTGATCAAGTCGTGCCGAAGGTGACAGCCAAATCGACGCCGAACTGGTTGCCGACGGAAATCAGCCAAGGCACGCAATCGATTCCGACGCTCGCGCAAATTGCTGTCTCGCCCAAAGATGTAATCGGCAGCCTGCAATACAGTCGGCAGTTCTCGAAGCAAACGAATGCCAATGCGTTTGTCTCGCGAGAACTCCTGCGAACCGTGGGCACAAGTATCGATCAAGCGATCATCAACGGCTCCGGTTCGTCAGGACAACCCCTCGGCATTATCGGAACAGCAGGAGTCCAGACGCAGAGCGGCACGACACTCAATAGCGGATGCGCGACGATGAAACGCAAGTCGGCAGAGGCGAATGTCACGGATGACTCGATCAGCTTCTTGAGTACGCCAGCAGTCAGAGAGCTGTTGGAAGTCAGGGAAAAGGCTACAGGCGGCGGGAAGTTTGTCTGGGACAAAGATCGGGTTTCGGATCGACAGGCCTATGTGAGCACCGATGTGCCCACAGCGACGATGTTGTGCGGAGATTTCGGTCTCGTGTATCTCGGCTTCTGGGGTGCTGGACTATTTTTGGAACTGAATCCCAACGACCCAACCGGCTTTAAGAGCGGCATCATTCAAGCGCGAGTGTTGGTCTCGTGTGATGTCGCGATCCTTCACCCCTCAGCTTTTATTGTGGCGTCGAGCATCACATGATCGAGTATGAAACGAAACACCAGGAACGGGTGGAAGTCAGAGCCCTCAAGGCATTTGGCATCGGTGAGCAGTTGATCGAGCCAGGCACGATCCTCTTCGTCTCCTACACACGCGCCTCGTACTTGTTGTTCCTCGAATTGGTGGAGAGGTTATGAGCGATCAACGTAATAAATAGGGCGGGGTTAGTGGCCGTCTCGTCCCCCGCCCCGCGCAGAGTGGGCAGGCACCCACGCTGAGCGCCTTGTGAACGGGACGGCCTTTATTTATATGAGCACGCATAAAAATATTCACGGGTCCTTTGTTGGTGGGGTTTCTATGCGGGTTGCCGTGGCGCAGCATTTTTCTAGACTTAAAGTAAAACATTAACAGCCGCCCGCAGGAGCCACGATGACCCCACACGTCTCGCAAAAGGAGTTGGCTAGCTGGCTCGGCCTTGGGGCCCGGCACATCCGAAGTCTCACCACATCGGGCGTCCTCACACAGTCGGCCAAGGGCTACAATCTCAAAGCCTCCATCCGCAGCTACTTGACGTTCGTCAAATCAAAAACCGGCACCGTGACCGACGAGCGCACCCGACTATTGAAAGCGCAAGCCGATATGCAGGAACTGAAAGTCCGTCAGCGCACCGGCGATCTCGTCGAGCAGGAGGCCGTCCGGCGCGCAACCTTCGACATGGTGCGGGGAGCACGCGACACCTTGCAGAATATCCCGTCTCGGATCAGCGGCGTCCTGGCGGCGGAAGGCGATCAAGCGCGAGTGTTTGACCTCCTCACGCGGGAAATTCATCAGGCGCTGGAGGGCCTGTCCTCATGACGCGACCGCTCACCGACACCCGCGACATCGACCAGGTGATGAAGGATGCCATACGCCCACCCGCCTTGTCGGTGATGCTGCATCCCCCGCGCTGCCCGCGCTGCACGGTGCCAATGTGTCGGGACCTCGACAAGACGCAATATCCCGTCTTCCACTGCCCCCACTGCGTGACGAACTGGACGCACGCGATATGAAGGAAATCCTAAAAAGGCCGAAGTCCACCAGCGCCTGACCTGCCACCAATGCTAGGTGCAGGCCGTCCCCGCCACGACTCCATCTTGTAGTTTGATCCCTTACCTTCTAGAATAGGCCACCCCGCGAGGCCTCGATGCCCTTCACGTTTCGACCCCACCGTCGATTTCCTATGCACAGTGCCTTCTGCGTGCGACAAGCAGTGACGGCCCACACGCGACTGCAAAGCATATCAATGAAAGGATTTAGAAATGGCTGACAAACATCCCTATACCCCGGCACCTGGATATTTGGTCCAAGTTCTCACTCATCTTCGGAAATCTTTCCCCACAACCGTTACAGCTGAGACACTTAGGAAGCTTGGCTTTGCCCCAAAGAATGAAAGCTATATTCTTAATATTCTCAGGTTCCTTAACCTGATTGATGAAGAAGGAAAGAAGACTGATGTCGCATCAAAAACCTTTAATGCGCACGACGACACGACTTTTTCTCAGGAGTTTTCGAAGCATGTAAAGAAATCCTACGGTGATCTCTTTGTCCTGCATGGTGAAGGTTCCTGGGATGTTAATCCAAATTCACTGATCACATTTTTTCGCTCTACCGATGGCACAACAGCGCTTGTCGGAAAGCTTCAAGCAACAACTTTCCGACTTCTCGCTGCTTTTGCCGGCCATGGAGATATGCCAGCACCGAAGGAGGCGGGTAGTAAAGCTGCCTCCTCCGCTTCAAAGAGAGCCTCGAAAAAGGACACTGACAGCGCTAAAAAATTAACGCCAGGACCGACGAGCACTTCACCGGCTGCGCTAGCGAAGGAACCTCGCCAATTTGGGATGACCGTCCGGATAGAGATCAATTTACCAGCTGATGGCAATCAAGAGACCTACGACCGAATATTCAAGAGCATCAGGGAAAACTTTCTAAATGCCTGAGCAATTTTCTCGGTTCGAGCGACTCGTACGCTTGGCAGGGCAATTTACAGACGCTCGAAGCGAACCTGTGGGCGGACTTCATCCTTTCGATGAACGAAATATCCATCCCCGACTCCCTGCAATTGTCAAACAACTCTTTGATGATGGTCATTTCCCCCAGGCAACTTTTGAGGCATACAAGTATGTGGACAAAGAGATTCAGCGGTTTTCGAATTCGACCGAAAGCGGGGTCAAGTTAATGATGCAAGCATTTGCGGCTGAAGGTCCACTGGTCAAACTAACCCTCTTATCGACGGTCAGCGAGAAGGATGAACAAAGGGGTTTTCAATTTCTATTTGCAGGGTCGGTTCTGGCAATTCGCAATCCTCGTGGGCACGAGTATGCAATATCCGACTCGCCAGACAAGTGTTTGGATCATCTGTCTCTTGCCAGCTTGCTGCTACGCAGACTTGAGGAGTCAGGATTCAAATAAAAGGGTTCTCAGATTGAGGAAGGCCAACATAAACCATTGACTCCCCGTGTACACCATGGGATAAAGGGGCTGACCCCGCTCCTTCGCAGCACGAGGGGACTGCCAAGCCGTCACACGCTAGGCATTCGCTGGCCGCCCCTAGGCGGTCGAGATGATCGGTAGCGGGTCGCATCCAGTGCTGGACCGGTTAGTATATAGCTGAGCCCTAAAGAAGTGACGTGAGGGCCCAGGTATTCGTTCCCTTTCGGGGGAGTGAATATCTGGGCCTTTTTGCGTTTTCCCCCTGTTTCAAGAAAGGAAATGACGATGTCAGACTCTCACATTCTCGCCATCTGGAACTCAGACCGATCACTCAAGATCGTGCTCGTGGCGTCTATCAATCAATATCCCACTCGTTGTTATGGGTGTGGCAACCATGCGTGGCCTCTTGACCATGGTGCACGAACCATTGTCGTGAGCCACGATAGCAAGGTGCGGCTATGTATCACGTGTTTGTTGAATGCGGACTCAGAGTTTGTTGGACCCTGGATGTCCCTGGATGATGGCGGCGCGGACCCCCTAGAGACGGTTGCCCGGTGGTTCGGGGACGATGGCGGCGGCGACGGTCACATTGAGCGAGCGGTGTAGAAACCCCACTAGTAATTGGAGGTGCGTGCGGTGTTGAGAAAAGATCACGTTAAAAACCGCCTCGATTCACATTCATTGCTCCTGAGGGCACTCGTAGAGGTGCTCAGTAACGCGGGGGTGATTAACCAACAGCAGCTTCGTGAGAAATTGATAAGCCGAAGTCTCGTTTGGCGGATCAAGGCACTCCGCGATATCCTGAAAATGCTCGACTAAGAAACCCCACGAGGCATCGGGGGTCCGTCGCTCAGGCCATGTGTAGCCTAATGGCGTGCCACTAAGGTATAATATTGATTATGTACCTGTACTGGACCGAGCACGATGGGCGCGACTGCCTCGCCCGGTTTCCGACCGAGGCCGACGCGCGACAGTGCGCCGACCGGCTGCGGGCACGCGGGGTCCAAGACCTTCAACTCCTCGATGCTGACGGCGAACGAATAGGAGCGTAATCATGGCACGACGTGGCGAAGGGATTTATCTGCGAGGGACCACATGGTGGATGGATTGCTTCATCGGCGGCATTCGGCATCAACGGAGTTTAGGCAAACGGATCAGCCGGGCCGCCGCCCTGGAATTGGCGCAGGTCGAGCGAGCCGACATCCTGCGCGGGAAGGCGGGAATTGGAACGAAGCGAAAGGACGCGACGTTTGACACGGCGCGGACGAAGTTTGAAGTATGGGCCGTGGCCGAGAGGCGGGCCGCAACGGCGCGCCGCTATCGGCAGAGTCTCAAGGAACTGGCCCGCGCCTTCAGTGGAAAACGGTTGAGTGAGATCACGACGTGGGCACTTGATCTCTACAAACAGAAGCGCACAACCGGGGTCCAACTCACCGAGCGGCCAGACGGGATAAGCGAGAAAGAATGGGCACGACGCCGCGCGAAAGCCTTGCGTGGGGCGCCGATTGGAGTCAATCGAGATTTGGCGACGCTCAAGACCCTCTTCAATCGCTGTAAGGCGTGGGGACTCTATGAAGGGGAGAACCCGGTGTGCGCGGTGCGTTTTCGCAAGGAGCCAAAGACCCGCCTCCGATGGTTAGAGCCGGAGGAGGAGCGTCGGCTGGTTGCCGAGTGCGGCGACCCGTTGAAGACCATCGTGCTCGTGGGCCTGCATACCGGCCTGCGCCTCCAGGCCGAAGCCCTCACGTTGCGGTGGACCGACGTGGACCTGAAACGCAACACCCTCACCGTCCTGGCGGCCTATGCGAAATCCTGGAACACGCGAACGGTCCCCTTGAACTCGACGGTCCGCGCCGCCCTCGCTCGGCATCCCCACACGGGTGAATTTGTGTTTACAAAAGCGGATGGAATGCCGTATCGTGGCGTCCGGGGATTTGCACAGGCCTGTCGGCGGGCGGGATTGAGCGGCGTCACCCCCCATACGTTACGTCATACGTTCGCCAGTCGATTGGTCATGACCGGGGCAGACCTTCGGACGGTCCAGGACCTTGGCGGGTGGAAGACGATCGGGATGGTCGAACGCTATAGCCACCTCAGCCCGTCGCACAAGGCGCAGGCGGTCGAACGCATCGCTGAAACATTTCCCTGTGATATTCCCTACGCAGCGCCGTCCGCACGTGCGGCAGGGACCACATAAGTTGTTGAGACTACAACAGGAATGCCGGCGTAGCTCAGTTGGTAGAGCAGCGGTTTCGTAAACCGCAGGTCGCCTGTTCAATCCAGGTCGCCGGCTCCATATGTCGCACAAGACAAACTCCACAACACTGGTGGTTACGCATTCCTGTTGATTGAACGGGCGACCTGGGGGGCTCGAAGGGGGTGTGCCCCCTTCGTGGGGATCGTACAAGGGGGCTGGCCCCCTTTGTAGGAATCGGTGAGGCAGGTTTCAGGGCCGAACCGATGACAGGTTGTTCCGTTCAATCCGGATCGCCGGCTCCACACAAAGATTATTCGATCCCAAACGCTCACATTGGTGTGATGGGATCAATTCGTCCAGTGGTTTTTCAGAGTTCGGCGTGTGACGTCTGCCACCGACTCTATCGATGTGCCGAATTGATAGTGTCGGTAGGTTCGTCCGGTATCCTGCTTCCTGAGAAAACTCAGGGATTCTGGCTCGTGCTCTTTTTAGTGAGAAGAGCTGGCTTTTTGACTTCCCATGGTATGATCGAACCTCTCGTTGTCTATGAGGCAGGCGTGTGCCTCTCCTGTCGAGACAAGGACTGATATCTGTGAGGTCTACATGATTCGAGTGTTGTTGGTCGAGGACAATTCAGCCGATGCGAAGCGCGCCACTGAAATGTTGCGGGAGACAGAGAATGGGCAGATCGAGGTCACCCATGTGGAACGTCTCAGTAGCGCGCTGCATCGGCTGACTCGTGAGTCTTTCGACGCCATTCTTCTGGATCGGATTTTAGTCGACACCCACGGGTTGGATACGTTGGATCTCATCCAAGCCGCGCTGGGCCGGATGCCGATCGTGGTGCTCGATGACAAGGACGATGAAGCGGCGGAGCGGCAGATGATTCAACATGGCGCGCAGGAAGTTGTGATTAAAGAGGGGTCTACCTCGGTGCAGCTCGCTCGCGCGATTCGGCATGCCGTTGAACGAAAAAAGGCCGAGCAACATCTGAGCTATCTTGCGCAGCACGATCCGCTGACCACCCTGGCGAATCGTATGTTGTTCCGCGACCGGATGGCTCATGCTGTGGCTATGGCGAAGCGTAAGAAACATGTGGTCGGTCTGGTACTGTGTGGCTTGGACAGTTTCAAAGAGACCATCCGGATGTTTGGACAGGAGGCGGGAGACCGTTTGTTGAAAGAGGCTGCCGATCGCCTGAAGAAGTGTCTGCGAGAAGTTGATACGGCCGCGCGCCTCGCAGGGGATGAATTGACCTGCCTCCTTGAGGGGGTCAACAGCCGGGGCGATATGGAAATTATCGGTAAGAGGATTCTGCAAGTGTTTGCGCAGCCTTGGAGCGGTGAGAATCAGGAGTCGCCCGTCACGGTGAGCCTCGGACTGGTGGTGTACCCGCTCGATGGCCAGGAGATTAACGATCTGTTTGCCCGCGCGAAGGAAGCGATGGACTATGCGAGGGAGGCGGGTGGAAATCGGTATTGTTTCCCTCCTCCAAAAGCGGCGTAACTCTGTGTAGATTATCTCTGTTCCCGACAGGACAGGCGTAGGCCCGTCACGGTTTTTCTAGTCTTCCTCGTTGTTCAAAAATCAAGAAATAGTTGGCCGAATGGTCTAGGGACGCTAGCATGTGATTCATGTCGAAGCATTGCGTCATGGCTGGTCTTGTGTTCGCCTTGCTGGCTGCCTGTCCGACTCTCTCATGGGCGGACTTTGCCGCCAGAGTCGTTACGATCCATGAGGGCGATCTATTGACCATTCATCACGACGGTCGCAACGAAACGATCCGTCTTAAAGACATCGATTGTCCCGAACTCCAACAACCCTATGGGAAACAGGCGAAGCACGTGACCGCTGCCTATGTCGGAAACCGCGACGTGGTCGTGCGAGGGCTCATGCGTGATAAGCAGGGTCGCGTGTCTGCCGATGTGTTGTTGCCTGACGGCCGCAATGTAGGTCATGAACTGCTGAAAGAAGGCTTGGCTTGGTGGCAACGACCGGCCTCCAGCAATGCCAGCCTCGAGTTGATTGAAGACCTGGCGAGAGCTTCGCGCAAGGGCCTCTGGGCCGACTCCAATCCTGTGCCGCCGTGGAAATGGAAAGCGCCGAAGAATACCAGCCGGAAGTATTCTAATTAGCCGCGTTTTCCGTATCTCTTCTCATTCCCGTCGTTCCTATCTCAACCGTCACAACCAATTTCTATCCTGGGCCCGTACCTACATGAGGCGAAGCGCCTCATGTAGGTACGCTCAGGCGGTTTAGCTGCCGGAAGCCGGGTCTGTCGTCCGTGGAGACGAATCGGTTGCCAAAGGGTCGGCAATGGAAGGAAGCAGCTCGTCTACAAGTGAGCCTGGGCCATCTGTATTGCTGTTCTGGTCATTCACTGATTGGATCGGTTCGGTGGTTTTTGGCTCACTGACGACGGTGGGAAGAACCATGTGCTTCTGACCGATCTTGCGCATCTCCAAGTGCACCCGCCGATTCATGTTGCGGCAGACGTCGCTGTTGTCGAGACAGAGGACGCCCTCTTTCCCGAGGCTCACGATCTTGATTTGATTCTCGGCGACACCAGCATGTATGAGTTCGGCTTTCACCGTCTGCGCCCGTTTCATGCCCAACCTCTTGTTGTAGTCTGCTGAACCCTGTTGATCCGTATAGCCCTGCACGAGAATACCGAGGTCGGGATCGTTCTTCGCCAGGTCGGCCTGTGTGGTGAGGATCGCCTTGGCGTCGTCTGTGAGTCCTTTGCGACCCACTTCAAAATAGATGTCCGTATGGACGCTGTCGGACTTGTAGTTGGAGGCGGGGACGATCTGGCTGTGTACAATCGGTTCGACCGGTGGGGTCGTGCTTGTCTTGAGCACATTCGTGACTTGGGCGTTGGTTAGGGTCTCAGCCGGAGTCTTCGAGACGTAGGACTGGCCTTGCCCGGAGAAGTACCAGAAGGCTCCGATGACGATGGCAAGGATCAGAACCGCCCCGCCAACGGCGTAGACCTCTTTGGTGCCCCTATCTGGCCCGACAATGGTAGGGGAAATTTTTCCTGATGAGACTGACGATGATGGATTCTGCATGATGATATCTCCTTCTTCAGGTAAAACGTAAAGTGTGTTAGAGATCTGTCGGTCTTGGCTCTGGTTCACCTCCTTTCAAGCTATCTGTTCCGTGCGTCGATGGGACAGTGCTTGAGCAACCAGGGTGCCGATGTGAGGAAGAGAAAAAGTGGACGAGAGTTGAGGAAAATTCAGGAGTTCAGAAAGTGGAGGAGAAGTGCGCTTGATGCGGGGAGATTAATTCCACCATTTCGTGCGGGGATAGACCCGCACGAAGGGAAGGGGCAGCTTGAGCTACCTCTCCTTTCGGGCACTATTTCCAAAGGAGGGCAAAGAAGGAAGTTTGTTGGAAGCTAGTTCATTGGTGACTTAGTTGATGCGAGGAGGAGGGAGAGGCTAAGCGGGTGCGTTTACTACCTTTATAGGCGCACCACACACACAATAAGCCGCCGATCACCATGCTGGCTACAACCACACTTATGCTGCCAACAATCCATAACATGAATAATTCGTATAACATGTTGTGTACCTCCTGAAGAAATTATATCAAATGTTTCAATTTTGAAAGCAAATCTTAAGAGTCTGTCTTGCCGTTAGATTCCAAGCGCTTAGAATCATACCCCCCCGAAAGTTTGGGTTGGGCATAACATCGATTTATGCGAGCCAAGGTCTAGTCAATGAGCCTCTTTTCCCCTGTCGACACGAAACTCAAAGACGGTTCGCCTGTCCAGTTGGTACTGGCGGATGAGCGGGATGTAGAGCCGCTGCGGCTGCTTTACCGGGTGATTGTCGATGAGGGGAATTCCTACCCACATGATCGGCTTCCGGATCAGGATGATTTCATGGACTATTGGTTTCGCGGTAAGAGCACTGTGGCTGCCTATGTGCCGGACCGCGACAATGCGGCGTGCATGGCCGGGGCGTTTTATCTCAAGCCGAACTGGCCGGGGCGGGCAGGACATGTGGCGAACGCAGGCTTCATCGTGGCGCCGGATTGGCGCAACAAAGGGTTGGGTTGGCTGTTGGGGACTGCGATGCTGGCCCATGCCAAGCGACTCGGCTACCGTAGTGTGATCTTCAATCTGGTGTTTTCTGAGAACGTGGCTGCGCGCCGTCTCTGGAATAAACTTGGCTTCAAAGAGCTTGGCGTGATCCCCGGCGCGGTGCGGAAGAATGATGGGACGTATCAGGATGCGGTGATCATGTTTCGATCCTTGATTGAAAAGTAGATTCTTTCTTCTGACGAAAGTACTGGCGAACCAGCGTCTCGACTGAAGAGAAATGCCGGTCGGGGAGGTTTTTGAAGCGCCGTTTGCAATCGAGGAGGGCTTCGTTGACTGTGGCGAAGGGCTCGATCATGGACATGAGGTGGCTGTGGTAGTCCATGAGCTTCAACTCAACGGTTCTCAGATGGCTCGGATCGCCGGCGATGGCTAGTGCAGCGTGAGTTTGATTCCCGTCAGCCTCAACCAGCGCTTGAAAGCAGAGGCCTTTCAATCGTTGCGTCACGGTGCTGCGGTCCCAACCTAACGTTTTTGCCGTCGCCTGCATGTCGAAGTTGTGCTGACGGAGGCAATTCAATACTGCGGCATCGCTTGCCGGGTCCGGAAGAATCTGTGCTGCCCTGGTTCGACCAACGGGCGATCCGGACGCGCTGTCGAGTCGCAATGATTCTTTGGTGAGCAGGGGACCGTCGTTCAGCGCGATAGCCTGTTCCAGGCAATGTCGGAACTCCCGCACGTTCCCTTTCCATTCATGTTCGATGAGTGCGCGAAGCGCCTCGTTCGAAAGCTTCGGGGCCGCCTTGCCCATCTGCGTGGAAATTTCTGTGAGAAACACATCCGCGAGGATCGGCACGTCTTCGGCCCGTTCCCGCAAAGGCGGAAGCCGGAACACCAGGCCTGTCAGCCTGAAATACAGATCTTCACGGAACCAGCCTTCTGAAACCCCTCGCTGCAGGTCGCGATTGGTTGCGGCCACGATACGCACATCCACCGTCGTTGGGATCGTCGCGCCGACGCGGTAGAAGGACTTTTCCTGTAGGACTCGCAACAGCTTGCTCTGGTGGTCCAAGCGCAGATCGCCGATTTCGTCTAAGAAGATGGTCCCATGGTTGGCCAGTTCGAAGTAGCCACGCCGTTCTGCCGTGGCGCCGGTGAAGCTGCCTCTCGTATGGCCGAAGAGTTCGCTTTCAAACAGCTCTGGAGAAATGGCCGCCATGTTGACGGCGATGAAGGTCTTGCCGGTCCGTGGACTGAGACGGTGGGCCGCCCGGGCGAATAGTTCTTTTCCAGTTCCCGGTTCGCCGAGCACAAGGACTGTCAGGGGGGACTTGGCGCCTTTCTTGAGATCTCGATAGAGGCGCAAGAGGTCTGGATCTTGGGTGATGATGCCGAGGTGCCGGCATTCGTCTCGGAGACGATCGAGTTCCGCATCGCCGATTGCCATGGGTTCGTTCGTGGCCGCGCGCAGACTATGCAACTGTTGTTCGAGCCCCTCCAGCTTCTTGCGCGCTTCATCTTCCTGTGCCTGAGCGTCGGCGAGTTGGGAACGAAGGACGTCTGCGGACCTGGTGAGTTCTTCCTGCTGATCTGTCGATTGCGCGATAGAAGCTCGAGCAGAGGCGAGATCTTCCTGCAAGGTTTCAGCACGGGTTTCGCGCAAGACCAGGGCTTCACGTACGGCGACGGCTTCCTGCTGCAGGCTGAGCATGTCTTGTTCTAAAAGAATCAGTCGCTGATGAGCGGTGAGGTGACTCCAGATGGTCGTGCCGACCAACACCAACAGGGAAGCGGTCAGGGGCATGGCGAGGGGGAGCACCAAGTCGGCCATCGCGAGCGAGAGGAAAATGAATACTCCGTATACGGCAATGGCTTTCCCGGCAAGGAGCAGGCTGATTGCTCCCCGGAACCGGAGAAGGGACCAAGCAACCAGCCAGGCTACGAGCAGCGTCAACAACGAACGGCTGCCTGCGTCGAGTTGGTAGAGCCGGTTGTCGGTCAGCAGCATGTTTAGAACGTGAAGATGGGCCACAGAGTTGATGATTGTCTGTCCCGTGGGCAAGAGCCGGCTTCCTCCCGCAATCGGATTTGGAAGAAACACGACGACGTTGCCCTTGAACCACTCGGTCAGCCGATCGCTCTCGTGATGCTCGATGGCGTTCCAGACGGATGACATAGGAATCGTCGGGAAAGAATTCATCGTTCCATTGCCGACATAGTTGACCAAGAGGAGAGTTGTGTTTCCTTGTAAAAAAGACGTCTTCATCGATGAAGTCTGTTGTCGAAAGGCCTCGTACAGCGCAACTCCAAAGGCTGGAACTGATTGCCCATTTTCGGTTGCTGTCACCGGCACTGTTCGTGTGACGTGATCGGCATGGGTCGTCACTAACAGATGGCTCGCGATTGTTGTGTCCGAGGCCAACGTCGCGTCAGGACTCAGCACGACGACGATAGGGCCGGCGTTGTTCATGGCCTCCTGCAACAGGGCATCGCTTGCAGCCCCACCGAGCTGCGCCGGGCCGGCATGGTCGAGACGATGATCAAGGCCGATCGCCAGGGCGCCGGATTCATGCGCGCCAGCCAGCAGTCGCGCGAGGATGGCTCGGTCCCATGGCCCGGCGCCGAACTCTTCTTCGCTGGCCGGGTCTCGCGTGACGATGCGAAGGGATTGGCTGACCGGGATGGGAGCGCGATCGGTCAACCACAAATCGTACGCGGCCCAGTCCAGAGCTGTGAATGTGGCTGGGGCAGTGGTCCACAGGCCGAACGCAAGGACAGTCGCAAGTAATCCCATGGCCGCGGCTTGAAGCCAGGAAGAGCTGAGAAATCGTCGCCAGAAGTGTGAGGCATCGAGCATGACGTTCTCCTAGCTCCTCGTAATCTCGTCCAGAATCGTCTTCACTTCCTGCTTGGGCAATCCCTTAAGTGCTGCTTTCGCTTTCTGCAAGTCTGGCGTGACACCGAGTCCTTTGCCATAGATGCGCGCCAACGCTTTTTTTGACGGGATGTACCCATCGGCAGCAGTGGCTTCAAAACAGGCGAGGATGCGCTTGTCGAATTGAACGGCACCGGTGTCAAGGCCGGTGTCATACAGGCGGGCCAGCTCGTCGTGCGCGGTCTCGCCGAGTGCAAAGGCTTCAGCAAGCAGAGCCTCGACGGCATCTGCGGTCTGGTTATCCTTGAGAAGGGCGATGCCCACTGATTCACTTGAATCGTTCCTGGCGATATTTGGGTAATCAGCCCAGAGTTCGTTGCGATACTGCCTGAAGGCCTCAACGGCCTCTTTTCGGCGGCGGTCAGACAGGTCGGGCGATAGCGCTTGTCGGCGAAGCTGTGAAAGGGATTCCGCCGCGCGCTGCTGGTCGAACTCGGCGGCTTTGGTCCACCAGTGAATTGCCAGCACCAGATTCTTTTCGACGCCCTGGCCGTTGCGATAGGCGTTCCCCATGAAGTACTGCGCCTGTGGGACCCCGTCGATTGCCGCCTCCTCCATCAACTGCGCAGCTTCCCGATGCCGATTCGTCAGTTTCAAGACCAGAGCAAGACGATAGCGGGCGTCGGGAAAGTTCGGTTGCAGCTCCAATGCTCGGCGATAGGATTGGATGGCGGCCGTGACATTGCCCAGCGAGTACTGGACGCTGCCCAAGCTGTAATGCGCATGTGTGAGGGCAGGGTCGAGCAGAACGGCTTCCATTAAGGCGATGGCAGCGGCGCGCCCTTCTTGCTTGGCCATCAATGTGATGCCAAGTTGCAAGTGGGCTTTGGAGTTGCTCGGATCGAGCTTGATCGCCACGCGGCATTCATCGATGACCGCGTCGAGATCGCCGATTCGATAGAGGCCCTCTGCCAGTTTAAGATGGCCATCCGCGCTTTGCGGAGACACAAGAACTGCACGGCGCAACTCACCCAGCGCTACCACCGCATCCACTTGCTCATGCGGTATGAGTTTGGGGAACTGATGCTCATTCGTAGTCGCTGGAGCAGGCGAAGTTTCGGAAGGCGGAGGCGGGGACTCAACCGTTGGGAACGGCACGTCCTCAGGCACTTGCGCAAAGGAGTAATGGATGGAGAAACACGCGATGAAGAACGCGAACAAGAGAAGCACAAGCACCAATCGGCGATGCATTGGAAACCTGTGCCCCCTTAGATCTATTGTCAAAGATGGGCTGTATTATATCATTGAATCGGCGCAAGTGGGCCGGGCGGAGTTCATTGATGGGAGCAGCGATTCGTGATTTAGCGGGTGGTCTGAACGGCTTGCCGCAGGCGCTGGAGCATGCTCTGGAGAGCAGACTTTGAAGGCAACAGGGGCACATGCTGCACTCGCCAGACTGGCTCTAGAGGGGCTGGGTCACCGGCCAGCCGAGGGATCACATGCCAGTGGATGTGAGGAAGTTGGTTGCCGAGGAGTTCGTAATTGACCTTCTTGGCCTCGTAGACCTGGGCCAGGGTCTTGGCGACCAGGTTCACTTCCTCCATCAGTTGAATCCGTTCCGTAGGGGCCAGATGAAACAGTTCGATTGCATGGCGTTTGAAAACAACGACGGTCCAGCCGGGAAAAAATTGATCCTCGTGCAGATAGACCTTGGAGAGGCCGAGGTCGGCGATGAAATGGTCTTCCTTCGGCCAGATGCCTTGGCAGGCGTCGCATCTTAGGTCGCTCACGGTTGGTTGGCCTTGCGCCATTCTTCTTCTGTTACCACTCCCTTTTTAATCAACAACTGAATCAGCTTGTCGATGGAGTTGCGACTGGGCGTTGTCGGAGTGGCTCCGGGCTGAACCGGGGCAGCCTGGGTTTGTTTCGGCTCAGGCGGCGGACGTTTTTGCCCCAATACTTTGAAAGAAGGTGTGAAGACCGCGAGATAATCTTTGTTTCTGAGGCGGACGCTGGCCGGGAGGCTGTCGGCGAGCGAGCCAAGATCGGGAGTCGCCCCGACCGGAACGCGAAAGAACGGTTTCCCATCGCTCGTTTCGCCGTCTTGCCCGAGTACTTCGAAGCGGGTAAGAAAGGATTCGCCCGTCAGCCCCTCATGGTCTTCCCCTGCGAGGTTGGTAATCTTATCGAGAACGATCACCAGCGAGTCGGCGATCAGCAAATCGGAAGAGTGGTTTCTGACACTGACGTCATAACGATATTCGCTCGTAAAGTTGTCGCGGCCTTTGAGCGTGACGACGACGGAGGCCTTGCCGGTCAGGTCGGTGAGTTGATCCGGCGAGGATGCTGCGAATCCTGTTGTCGGAGTGACCAGGGCGCAGACGCCGAGGATTTCACCCAGGACGATCGCCGCGGTTAGAGGCATCCTTCTCATCGTTGCGTTTGAGTGATTCGGACAGGTTTCTCTTGTGCCGTCGGTCCGAGCATAGCAGATATCAGGGATTTCATCGAGCGTCGTCGCGCAGCTCGCCTTGACACCTCGTTTCGTCGAACGATATTCTCCTCGCGGTTGTATTCGATACGCATACGCGCGTTCATCACTGCTCATGAACTCATTTGCCCACAGACCCGCTCCGCTCCTGGTGTCTCGTACGCTCCTGTCCCGGTTGATGCGTCTCTACGATTACCCGCACCCTGCTCACGACGGGCGCATCATTCGCGGGTATGATCGCCCTCATGCGGTTCGGACCGCGCGCATGTGCGCAACGGTGGCCACGGCGCTGGGCCATGAAGCCGAGCGGGTCTATCAGTATCAGATTGCCTGTTTGCTGCATGACTTAGGCCGTGCCGGGCTCGACCGCCGACTCTTCGGGAAGATTTGGTCCTGGGCTAAAGAGCGCGGTATTCCGACCAGACCGCGTGAATGGAGAGCCATACATCCAGAGACGGTCTACGGGCGAGAAACGGAGTCCTTTCTCCGGTGCTATGGAAGAGATCTTGAGGCCGACGGCATTGCAATGACTTCTTGGGCCAAGGAGCAGGTTGAGATGCGACTGGGTTATTCGCGCAGGCTTGCTCGCCGGCTGCGTACGGCTCGACCGGCCATCAAGAAGATGGGGGTGACCTGGGCGCCTTGGATGCAGCAGGTGATGTTGTACTATTACTATCCGGAAAAGCTGGCGTCGGCCAAACCTTGGATCAGGCAGTTGGCGGAGATTCTTGTCGCCTGCGAGCAGTTTGAAGCCTACAGCAATCAGCGTCGCGGACGAGACTACTATGTACGGAAGAAAGAAACCTTGGTCGATGCCTTTGCCTATTTGGAGAAGCTGCAGCAAGAAGGCGTGTTGAGCGGCGCGGTGATGGGGACGTTGCGACAGCTCACGGCGCACGGCGAGTTCGATGCCATATTGGAAGAGGCTCGAGGCTGTGCCTTTACGCGAGGGGAGCGGCGAGCGCTTCGAGCGATGGAGTCATAAGATGGCGGTCAAGACGGTGTCGTTGCGTCTCCCTATGCAGGGGAGCACACAGATCGAAAATATTACGAAGTCCGTAGCCGAGGCCCTGACTGGCACCGGGCTGTCGTCCGGGATCGTGACGGTGTTTGTCAAGCACACGACCGCGTCGGTGATGATTATCGAAGATGAGCCAGGCATCAGGGCCGATACCAAATCATTTTGGGACAGGGCCGTACCGGCGGATCCGGCCTGGCAACACAATACGAGAAATGCCGGTGAAGACAACGGCCACAGCCACTTGCGAGGCCAGCTGCAAGGGCCGTCGGTTACCATTCCATTCCTGGACGGTGTGATGTTGCTGGGGACCTGGCAGCAGATCGTCCTCGTCGATTTCGATACCAGGTCTCGGACCAGGGAACTCATTTTCCAAATTATGGGGGAATGACGACGATGAAGGGGCGGATCGTGTCAGCGGGGCTCTTGTTCATCAGTCTCTGGCCTGCCTTGTCGGCAGCGGAGTGGGGCAAGCCGTTGGGCGCGACCTATGATGGGCCTGAGGGGCAGTCGCGCGTCGTGACACCCTCCCCCAGCGAGCTGGGTGCGGATGAGCGGGCTACGATGGCTGTGTTCGAACGGGGGACGAAATCCGTAGTCTTTATCGCGAATACTGCGATTCAACGAGATCCATGGTCTTTCAATACTTTTGAAGTCCCGCGGGGGTCCGGATCGGGATTCGTGTGGAACAAGCAGGGGCACATTGTCACCAATTTCCATGTCGTCTATGGGGCGAATTCGGTCACCGTCACACTGGCCGATCGGACGGAGTATAAGGCGACGCTCATCGGCGCCGATCCCGATCGCGATCTGGCGGTCCTGCAGATTCGTGCCCCAGAAGAGGCGCTCTCGCCCATCGTAGTCGGGATATCGCACGATCTGCGCGTTGGGCAAAAGGTATTGGCGATCGGAAACCCGTTCGGCCTCGATCATACCCTGACGACCGGTGTGGTGAGCGCCTTGGGGCGGACGATCAAGTCTCTATCGAACCGGACGATTGAAGGGGTCATTCAGACTGATGCCGCTATCAATCCGGGGAATTCCGGCGGACCGCTGCTCGATAGCGCCGGCCGTTTGATCGGCGTGAACACTCAAATTGTGAGTCCAAGCGGGGCCTTCGCCGGAATCGGTTTTGCCGTGCCGGTTGATACAGTCAACCGGATTGTCCCGGAGCTGATCAAGCACGGCAAGCTCATTCGACCGGGGCTTGGAGTCTCCCTCGTTCCCGACGCAATGGCCAAACGGTGGGGGGTCAAGGGGCTGATTATCGGCAAAGTGTCGCGTGGAGGCGGGGCGGAGCAAGCCGGGTTGAAGGGCGCCCGGGAGACTGTCGCTGGCCGTGTGGAATTGGGCGATATCATTACGGCGGTCGACGGCAAACAAGTTGAAACTTTGGACGAACTGATGGGTGTGATGGAACGGCACAAAGTCAATGATCGGGTCACGGTCGAGATCCTTCGAGGGAATCAGCGCGAACGTGTATCGGTGACCCTTCAAGCCGTCAATTGAAGGGCAATCCACGCAGTCGCTATGGTAGGATCAACCACCTGTTCCGCATGGAGGACCACCGATGAGCGATCGCCGACCAGCTAAGCCACAGGATCCAGCATCCGACGGAAAGACGGAGGATGCCGCCGATCCGTCGATGCGCATGGAATTTGATCCGCTTGATCTCATCGAGCAATGCCTCGCCTCATTTCCCGACAGCGATCCCCGGCAGAAGATCCTCTACAAGCTTCGCCATGTCGTGATCCTCGGACAAGCAGCGCAGAAGCAGCGCGAGGTCGAATTCAAGAAAGTGGCCGACGTGATCGCGAAGCTCACGGCGCCGGCCAATCGGGTCGGCACTCTGCTTGAGGTGCCCGATGAAGGCCTCGCGCGGATTCTGGTAGGAGGCGCTGAGTATTATGCTTCCGTCGATCCACGGGTGCAGGCTGCCGAGTTAAAGATCGGCGCCCAGATTCTGGTCAATGAAGCCTACGCGGTGATTAAGGTCTTGGGCTATGACCGTAATGGGCCTGTGTTGAAAGTGGCGGAGGCCTTAGCCGACGGGCGGCTTCGTTTTGAGCAGGAGATGGGGCGGCAGGTCTTGATTCTCCAACGGTCGAGCGATCTCGTCGGCGTGGACCTGAAGGCCGGCGATGAAGTCCGAATCGATTCCAGCCTCCATGTGGCGATCGAAAAATTGGAAGACCGAAAGGCCAAGTCTCACTTGCTGGACGAAGTTCCCACTGTCACATGGGAGCAGATCGGCGGGCAGACAGAAGCGATTGCAGCGATTCAGAAGGCCATCGAATATCCCCTGCTCCATGCGGAGACGTTTCAGCGGTTCAAGTTCACTCAGCCAAAGGGTTTCCTGCTCTACGGCCCTCCCGGCTGTGGAAAGACCTTGATCGGACAAGCGGCAGCGGCCAGCCTCTCGAAGCTGGTGAGGGAGTTGGACCAGGCTGCCTCCGATGCGAAGGGGGATAAGCAACCTGTCACTCGCGGGGCCTTCCTCCATATCAAGGGACCGGAGATTCTGAATATGTGGTTGGGGGAATCGGAGCGGATGGTTCGGGATCTCTTCGCCCAGGCCCGCGCTCGTCGGAAAGAGGGGGCGTTGCCTTTTATTTTTATCGATGAGGCAGAATCGGTGCTCGGCACGAGACGAGCCTCTCGCTCATTCAACATCTCTAGTACCCTGGTGCCGATGTTTTGTTCCGAGATGGACGGGATTGAGTCGCTGCAGGATGTGGTGATTATTCTGGCTTCGAACAGGCCGGACTTGATCGACCCTGCCGTGTTGCGGCCAGGACGTATCGATCGCAAAATCAAAGTGAGCCGTCCCAATCGTGACTCAGCGGCAGCGATCCTGAATGTGTATCTCACGGATGATCTGCCTTTGGACCGGCAATGGATTGATCAGCACGGCGGAGACCGGAAGCAGGCCTGTGCCGACCTTGTCGAGCATGCGCTTTCCGCAGTCTTCTCGCGCATCGATGAGAATCGGCTTCTGTCGGTCAGGCTCCGAAGCGGACAGAATAAGGTCCTGTATCGGAGCGACCTGATCAGTGGTGCGATCTTGGCTTCGATCGTTCAACGGGCGAAGGAGCAGGCGATCGATCGCATGATTGCAGCCGGGGGGGGCGAGCAAGGCGGCATGACTCTCGACGATCTGATGAATTCGGTCCACTCGGAATTCCGGGAGGGCGAGATGTTGCCACCCGACGATGCGGCAGAGGAATGGCTCAAGCTCCTCGATCAGCACCCGGAACAGGTGGTTGGAATCTCATCGTTCCGAAGGGGGCGACAAACGGAAGAGCGGTTAGTGAATCAGATTATATAGGGTCTTCAAGTCTGAAAGCGGATTTTTCAACTTGATGACAATTTGACGATGCGACTTTTTGGGATCGAAACAGAATATGGGATTACCAGGGAAGACCAGGAGACGGTCGATCCGGTTGTGGAGTCGATGGAGCTGGTGCGAGCCCATCTGACTGCCTCGTTCGAGCGGCGGTGGGACTATGGCGGTGAAGATCCGCACGAGGATGCGCGCGGGTTCAGGGTCTCCGGCCTGCAGCAAGACAAAGAGGAAGACGAGTTTGCCAAAGTCGATGCCCATCGGCCCTTTTCATTTCACGAGATGAAGAGCGATCTTGTGCTTCCGAACGGCGCGCGTTTCTATAACGACCATACGCACCCTGAATATTCCACGCCTGAATGCCGAACGCTTTTGGCGATCCTGGCCCATGACCGCGCCGGAGAGCGCATTGTCCAACGGGCTGCGGAGCGCCGTAATCGTTCGATCGGCGGGCCCCATATGCAGCTCTACAAGAACAACACAGATTTTCATGGGCACAGTTACGGCTGTCACGATAACTATCTCGTATCTCGATCGATTCCCTTTCCTTCGTTGACTGAGGGACTACTGCCATTCCTTGTCAGCAGACAGATCATTGCCGGCGCTGGAAAAGTTGGGGTGGAAGGCCAAGAGAGTGGTTTTGTGCCGGGCCATTATCAGTTGTCTCAACGAGCCGATTTCATGGAGACGGATTTGAGCGTCGACACGATGCACAACCGGCCGATTCTGAATACGAGGGACGAACCTCATGCGGTTCGGGAAAAGTATCGGCGGCTCCATCTCATCATCGGCGATGCCAATATGTGCGAGTACGCCACGGCATTGAAGGTCGGGACGACGCAGTTGGCGCTGGAATTGGTCGCGCGGGCTGCCGCCCCGGTTGTTGAACTGGAGCATCCAGTCACGGCGGTGAAGCAGCTGTCTCGCGATCACAATCTAAAGGCGGCGGTTCGCCGAAAGAACGGCAGCACCATTACGGGGCTCGATATTCAGGAACAGTACTATCTCGCAGCTGAGAAACATTTGGCCGGTACTGACCAGGAGACCGATTGGATCCTTCATGAATGGGCTTCCACGCTACGGTTGCTCACCAGCGATCGACGGCAACTCATCGGGCGGCTTGATTGGGTCACCAAGCTGTGGCTGTTGGAAACCTTTATGCAGGAAGAGCGGATTGGCTGGGATGATCCCTGGCTGGCAAGTTTGGATTTGGAGTACCATAACATGAATCCTGATCGCGGGCTCTTCCTGGGATTTGAGGCCGAGGGGAAGGCCTGGCGGATGACGACGGAGCAGGATGTCGAATCGGCCTTGCTGGTCGGCCCGGCCAATACGAGAGCGGGTATTAGGGGCCTCTGCATCAGGCGATTTCCGGATCAGATCAAGTCCGTGCAGTGGGAACGTATCCAATTCAGCGGAGGACTGCTTCCGCGAACATTAGAAATGGGGGACCTCTTCGAGCCGCAGGCGGTGCAAGTCTGCGCGCAAATATTCAGGAGTGCGGCATCTCCAATAGATGCCCTGAACGCATGGAACAGGGAGAAGGAGTCTCGATCATGAAACACATCTCAATGCCTGAACGCCGTGAAGGGCCTGGCAATCCGATGCCGAAGGCTCCGAGTCCGTCCGATGAGGGCGGTGGGCCCAAACGGCCGGAAACTGGGTCGCCCGACAAAGACAATTTGCTCAAGCGCATGCGCAAGGTCGATCCTAAACAGGCCGAACGGTATCGGCAACGGACGGGACAATAAGCGTAAAAGGTAAAAAGTGAAAGATGAGAGGTAAAGACGGTGAATATTCATACGCTCGTGGTCAAACACGTTTCACCTTTCTCGTTTCACGTCTAACGAGGTAAGAGATGGGGATGCAAGGCGATTTCTATCAACTACTCAAAGAGCAAGGCTATACCTTGGGAGGTTCAGGCCAGGCGGGGACCGATCAGGCGCTGACGAGTGCCACCACGATTTTAGCCTTCAAGTATCATGATGGTGTACTGGTGGCGGGAGATCGTCGCGCGACCGCCGGCAACATGGTGATGTACGATCGAACGGACAAGGTGTTGGAGATCGATCGGCACAGTGTGATGGCGATTGCCGGCGTCCCGGCGACTGCTTATGAAATGGTGCGCGTCCTGGAGCACTCCTTCAAATACTACCGGAGAACGCAATTGCAAGAATTGAGTTTCGACGGCAAGCTGCGCGCTGTCTCCAAGCTCTTGAAGGAGAATGTGCCTGCGGCCTTGGCCGGAACTGGCGCGGTAGTTCCGGTATTTGCCGGCTACGATGTGGAGCAGGGCTCGGCCAAGATTTACTTTTACGATATTCTGGGGGCGGAGTTTGAAGGTGTGGAATATGCCGTATCCGGGTCCGGTTCCCCCACGATCCGAGGAATCTTGCACTATCTGAATACGTGGGGTGAACAGCCACTCAATGCGTTGCCGGAAGAACAGGCGATGGTGCAGGCCTTACGATTGCTCACGAGCGCAGCAGAGTTCGATTCGGCGACCGGCGGGGTTAACCGGGAGGCGAGTCTATACCCTGTGATCAAGTTGATTACCTCGGCCGGTGTGCAGACGGCGCCGGACGCGACGTTGAAACCCCTCTATGAATCGCAGGTGGTGCGCTATGTATGAAGAGCCCTATCGTTGGGTGGAAGCAGTCGGCAATCGGCGGCAGTATCTCGACGAGCAGTTCAAGCAGGGGAGCCCTGTTGTTGCCCTGACCTATGATGAAGGTATCCTCCTGACGACGGTGAGTAAGGGGACACCGAAGTTGTATGAAATCTACGACCGTCTGGCATTGGGCGGGATGGGGCATCCCACGGATTTAGAAAAGCTTCGATTCAGTCTCCTCGAAATGGCGCATGTCGAAGGGTTTAACCGGTCACCGTCTGACGTCACGGGATCGAGGCTGGTGAAATACGGCATTGCCCCGGTCATAAAGCAGGCCTTTGAGGAAGTGTATAAGGCGCCGTTCATCGTGCGGATCTTGGTGGCCGAGTTGGGGCAGAAGCCGGAGAAGGACGCGCTGTTGACGATCAACTACGATGGGACGTTTGAAGAAACGACGAGTCGTGCGGTCTTGGCAGCCGGCCAGGCTGTTCAGACGAAGATGCTGGCCTATCTCAAAGAACAACAGCCCGCCACGTTGTCATTACAGCAGGCGTTGGATCTGGCCTTGCGCGCCTGGGCAATCGGTTCGCTGGCGCAGCAACAGGATGAGGCGGATCAACAGGCAGAGGCATCACCGCCGGCGAGTGGAGGGGGGGCATCGGCTGCCGCCATCCCAAGCCGTGACGAGTTGATCGCACATGTGCGGGGCCTTGCCGGTGACCGGACGATCGAAGGCGCGGTCCTTGAGCGTCAGGCTCCAGGGAGCTCAAAATATCGATCGCTCAAGCAGGCAGACCTTTCACGTCTCCTGCAGACGGCACTTCAATCCGTCGTGGCGAATTGAGATGTTGAACCGTATTTTCGGACTTGAAACCGAATACGGACTCTTGGTGAATCAAGACCGGCCCGATCATTCTCCTACCTGGTTTGCCCACAAGATTCGAGACCATCTCTTTCACGTTCAACGGCGCGGCGTTCTGGATCTGCATCACCGGGGGCACGATGAGCCGCCAGGCAACGGAGGGTTTCTCACCAACGCCGGGCGCATGTACCTCGACATGGGGCATCTGGAATGGGCCTCGCCGGAGTGCGAATCGCTCAGCGACGTGGTGGCTGCAGACCGCGCCGGCGATCAATTGCTGCAGGACACGATTCAAGACCTCGGTCTGACCGACACGGTGTCGTTGATCAAGAATAATGTGGATCATGAGACCGACGCGACCTTTGGGTCGCACGAGAACTATCTCGTCTCGCGGCGCTTTCCCTTTACCAGGCGCGGCCTCGGACCCTTCGTGACCTTCCTCGTTACCAGGCAGATCTTTACCGGGGCCGGACGTATCGGCGCCGCTGGTCCTCAGGACGGCTGGGTTCAGATGGATCGACTCCTTGTGCCGCGAGGAGCGAGCCATCGGTACGGACAGGAGACCTTCCTCCCGTTTCAGATCTCTCAGCGCGCTGACTATATTGTGAACGATTTCTTTGAGTGGGTGCAGCAGAACCGCGCGATCGTCAATACCAGAGATGAACCATTGGCAGATCCGAATCAATACAGGCGCATTCATTTGTTATTGGGCGATTCAAACATGGCAGAAGTGGCGACGGCCTTGAAGTTGGGCACGACGGGTTTGGTCCTTCAACTGATCGAAGAGGGCCATGTCCCGCTCGATCTTGATCTCCATGAACCGGTTGAAACAATGCAGGAGTTGTCACAGGATCAAAGCCGACAATGGATCGTTCGGCTGCAATCGGGGAAAACGATTTCCGCAATCGATATTCAGGAATCATTTCTCGCTGCCGCGCGATCGCACTATCGTGGACAGGACGACGAAACCGATTGGGTGCTCGATCAATGGGAAGCCGTGTTGCACGATCTCCGAGGGGACTATCAGATGCTGGTGGGCCGGGTCGATTGGGCTTCGAAGTTATGGCTGCTGGAAACCTTTCGCGAGGCGGAGCAGATGGCCTGGGCGGACCCGGCTCTGAAGAGTCTTGATCTGGAGTATCACAATCTCCATCAAGGCAAGGGACTCTACTACGGTTTGATGGAAGAAGGGCGGGTTCCACGGCTCATTACGGACAAGGCGATTACGTTGTCGATGGACCATCCGCCACGCAACACCAGGGCGTTTGGGCGGGGCGAGCTTGTCCGGCATTTGCTGGCATGTGGGCCTCCGGATACACCGGACGACCCCACCCCGGAAGAACGGTTTTCTCCTTCATACGTGATCAACTGGTCGATCTTTCAATTGCGTGGCCAGGCGCCCTTCCCTATGCCTGACCCATTCAAAACCTACGTACAGGAAGTGAGGGCTCATCTTCAAACAGCCTGATCGGGTTGGCCGGCCGCACGTTCTTCACTTTCGCTCTTGCAAGAAATCCAAAATCCGATTCTCCGCCCAGAAATGATCCTCTCCGTTGCTTGCCCACTGCAAGAATCCGCAATGGCCCCCGTGGCGAGGCGCGATTACTCGAATCCTTGAGTTGCGCTGAATCGGCGGAACCGTGAATATGGGGTAGGGGATAAAGGGATCATCTTGCGCCGTAATAATGAGCGTGGGGACGGCGATGGATTCGACGACATGGCATGCTCCTACACGATTGTAGTAGTCGGCTCCGCTGGCATATCCTCCGTCCGGGGCCGTATAGCGATGGTCGAATTCGCTCATCCTGTTAGTGCGGTCGAGATCCTTAAGATCCCACTTGCCAGGGAAGAGCGCAGCCTTTCGTCGCAGTCGTGCTTTGAGTTCCACGAGAAAATGTCTGTGGTAAATCCAGTTGCGCGGCCGCTCCAAGGCCTCGACGCATTTCGGAGGGTCGATATTCGGACAGACCGCGATCGCGCCTGCCAACGCTGCTTCCGAAGAGCCTGTTTCTCCGGCTGCCTTCAAGATGAGATTCCCACCCATCGAATAGCCGGCAAGCCAGATACTAGTGAGTCCATCGACGTGCGCCAATTCATGGACAATGGCTCGGTAGTCCTGACTCAGGCCGGTGTTATAGAGCGTCGGCGTCAGATGTTCGGTTCCTCCACAAGTCCGCTGGTTCATTCGGATGACATTGAATCCCGCGCGATAGGCTTTCGCGGCGATACCGTGCATATAATGAGACTCGCTGGATCCCTCAAGTCCGTGCACGAGGACCACAGTCCGGCAGGCTGTACGGGTCGGCTGCCAGTGACAGAAGCCGAGTAACTGGGTATGAGGCTCGGTGGTGAAGAGTCGGGACTCGGTTGGTACTCCATCAAGTAGCCCTCCGCGAGGCCAAAAGCCCGGCAGAATGGTCATGAGATGTGGGTTGCGGAACAAGTCCGCCGGTGTATATTCTCGCCCGTTTAGTGACATAAAGATCATCATACAAAAAAATCGATGGCGCTGCAGTATGGATTACCAGGGCGCAACAAGTTGGGGCGGGAGAACTTCCCTCGCATTTCTGCTATAGGCCGCGAGATCCTGGGATATCTGGATGGGCGGAAGGATGCCTATCTCTCAGTGGTGGGAGAAAGGAAAAGGGGCACTTCACAGAGTGAAGTGCCCCTTTTCGTCTGGATTGGCTCCCCGGGCAGGACTCGAACCTGCGACCAGCCGGTTAACAGCCGGCTGCTCTACCAACTGAGCTACCGGGGAACGAGACAGTTTATCTTTGGGGTGCCCATTCTAGCAAAAGATGGTAATTGGGGGGGAACTTTTTCTATTAGGGCGATCACTTGTTATGTAGGCGTCTACTTCATTAGACGTCGAAATCTTCGGTCTCATCCTCATCCGATGACGCGTCAGTATTACCTGTTGCGACGGAGGCGTAATGCTTTGCCCAGGTCAGGTAGAGATTCCCACTGTCGCGCATGGTGTCGGCGGCCTTGACGAGTGTGTGCGCCAAATCCGGATCTTTCCCGCTGGCAAGGATCTCTGCTGCACGCCGTTCAAGCACTTTCGGGTACTCATGGATCAGGCCGGAAATCTCTCGAAGGAGTTCATCAATGACGTTGTCTTCAGTTTCCATTTATCGATTCCCTTCACGGTTCGCCAACAAAAAACCCCATAGCGAGATGCCATGGGGTCTTGCGCGGGAGACCCGCTACATGAAACAGTTAGCCTTGGTAGGCCTGCCCCAGCGCGGCGGACTCACCTTTTTGGGTCATGAGCTGTCCTGTGGCGCTGACGGCCTGCATGGTGATGGCATTGTGCTTGGCTGCGTCGCAGACGATCACGCAGAGTTCACAGCCTTTACAGCGGTCGATAATCACTTCGGCCACCATCTTACTCGGATTGAGATCCAGGCAGTTTGCCTCAGGACAATACATGATGCATAGCCGGCACCCCTTCTTGGCTACGCATTTTTCATCGATGACTTGCGCTACGTTATACATGCGAGCTGGTTCCTTCTCTCGTTAAGCCGCAACGGCAGGATTGCCGACTTTCAGCTCATACTGATTTTTCTCGGCCCACTCACTGGCGATGTCATAGGCCGCCTTGACGGTTGCCAGGTTTTTGGCCAGCAACATTTCTTTCTTGGCGAATTTCTTTTTGATGGCTTCATCCAAGGAAGCGGTTCCGCCGGACGCGACGAACTTCTTTCCGAACCGTTCCTGTAGCGCGCCGTCCAACGCTTCCATGGAGACGCACTTGGTGATACCCGCGACCGATCCGAGCATCGACATATTCGTCGATAATTCGGTTCCGGCAACTTCGATGGCGAGCTCAGTGCCTGCGATGTAAAACAAGGCGACGTTTAAATCTTTCAGCCGCTGAATATCTTCTTCAGATAGAAGAGGTTGGGCGGAGTTGATGATGACGAGGCCCCCTTCCTTCACGCCGGAATAGAAGGGCATGGTATAGCTCTTCCCCATGGTGATGACTTGGGGGTGAAAAACCTGAATGACGTCGGGAAATACCAACTCGCCACGGTCGTAGATCCGTTCGATGCCGATCCGGCAATAACTCTCCGCCGGCGCCATGCGTTTTTCAGCGCCGAAGAAGGGATTGGAGATCGAAAACTTGCCGTCGCGGTTGGCAGCCATGGCCAGGACATGCGCGGCCGTTACGGCGCCCTGTCCGCCTAGTCCCGACATTCGGACATTCAGTCTTTTCTTGATCATGATCGTCTCTCCTTCAGAATCGGATTAGGCTCCTTGAGAGGCAAGCTGTTTTGCCGCGGCCTTCTTTTCTTTGTCCTTGGCGGCTATCTCTGCCAGAAGTTGCTTGGCCGGCTCGCTGGTGTATTCTTTGTAGGCGAATCGCTCGGTCGGTTTCTCCGAATCCCGCATTTCCTGAAGCCCTTCCATGCTGTTCTTCCCGATTTCGAGAATGCAAGGCGTGTAGAGCTGGAGGTAGGTCGGGCCGATTTCGCGCGAGATCATGACCGCGTTCCGGACCACCTTCTCAACGAGGGACGGCTTGCTGACAGTGCATTGAACCACGTAATGACAGCCAGATTCGCGAGCGATTTCCGGCAGACGAACCTTGTCGAAGAGTTTCCCGACCGGCGCCATTTTGGCGACGAATCCCTTTTGCATCAGACCGCTCTCTTGGCCACCGGTATTGGCGTACAGTTCGTTATCGAAACAAATCGTAGTGAATTTCTCCTGACGGAACCAGGCTTGCAGCGTCATATCGAGTCCGATATCGACGGTGGCGCCGTCGCCGGCGAGCACAACCACGTCTTTCGTCCGGCCTGGGAAGCGGACGCTCAAGGCGCGTTTCAAGCCGGAGGCAATGGCATTTTGGTTGCCGAAGAGGGAGTGAATGTTGTGCACGGCCACCATGGGAAATACCAGGCTGGTACAGCCGGTGGAACCGACCATCACGGTGTCTTCAGGGTTTGGCAATGAGGCCAGGATGTAGCGGAAGGCCATGGATTCCGGGCAGCCTGCGCAGAGGGAATGTTGCTCGATCAACTCTTTGCTGTTGCCGATATCCTTCCAGCCCCGGTCCTCCTTGCCGTAGGTCGCGCTCTTGACCAGGTCTTGATAGTCGGATGGCATGATGTCGTATAGGTCTTCAGAAATCTTGATACGTTCCTTGCTCATGTAGGCCTCCTCAGTGCGTGTGTCGTATTCAGGTTGTTCGTTCTTGCTGCGCTTGGTGCGATCAACTGCCGCGACCAGCCATCGACATGCTGCGCATGCCGAGCAGGGTCTTGATTTCTGAGACAATAATTTCCGGTGGCATCGTCATGCCTCCGCAGACGTGCGGGCCGGCGTGGACACGCTCGCTGTTCGGGACGCTAGCTCTAATTTCCTTCGCCAACCACCCGGTCACGTTGAATTCCGGGACGATAATATGCTTGGCGGTTTTTGTGGCTTCACGGATTTCCTCGCCTGGCCAAGGCCTCAAGGACTTGATTTTTACCAGACCGCAGCGGATACCTTCGTCGTCAAGGAGCCTGATGGCCTCACGTCCCTGCGACACCGCTGTCCCAGAGGAGACAATGAGAACCTCGGCATCGACGTTTTCTGTTTCGATCAACCCGTTTATCCACTTGATCGTGTGTTTGCGTGACCGCTCTACCGCCGCCCAGACTTCTTGCTGCCAGGATGCGTGGGTGGCATAGCTGATGTAGTTGCTCTTCATGACAAACGGATCACGCATCATCCGAACCGGGGGACACTCCATGTCCATGCAGGGGACAGGGGAGCGGTATGGGTCATAGGGAGGAAGACACATATCGGCCGGGGTAAGATTGACCACGTCCTTGGTGTGCGTCACAAAAAATCCATCGCAGCACAGCGCTAAGGGGAGATGCACATCAGGTTCTTCCGAAACCATGTAACCTTTGAGAATCCAATCGAAGAAGTCCTGTGCGGTTTCCGCATGCCAGACGAGCATGCCGGTATTCAGAAGATAGGCAATCTCCAATGTGTCAGGCTGGATCGACAACGGTGAGTTGATGCCGCGGCAGGTGACGATCATCTGAATCGGCAGCCGCGCACCAGCCCACATCGGAAAGTTCTCCATCGCGCGCATCGTGCCGGGGCCCGCGGTCGTCGTAAACACGCGCGCTCCGCCGAAGGCCGCTCCCGCGCATTGCGACATGACGGCGAATTCGCTTTCGCCGCGGAAGTAATCGCCGATGTAACCTTCGGCAAAGAGTTCGCCGATCAAGGCAGCCGCTTCGCTCTGCGGAGTAATCGGATAGGCGATCATCACGTCGCAGCTGGCTCGCCGGAGCGCTTCCTTGATGACCTCGCTGCCGGTGAAGAATGACGGTGTGCGCGGCGCCTCGTTCATCATCGTCCAGGTGTCGGTAAAGGTCTGCCCCTTTTTATTTTTTGTGCCGATGACCGAGTGTGTGTCTGCCATGATGTAGGCTCCTTTCGCTGTCTTCAGAACCTCAGACCCTGTCGCTTAGTTTGAGGCTCCGCTCTTGGCTGACGTCAGCCGTGGTTGAACCGTCCCTTTTAATCTTTTCACAGCATCAGCCAGTCGCATAATCTTTTCAACGGATGCGTCACGGAAGGACAACATCGCATCTTCATGACCGGCTTGAGCACACATGGCAATCGTGTAACAGGATGTACCGCCCCGAATGATTTTGAGCGACAAATTAGCTTGATGGCAGTGGACTCCGATGAACATGCAGCAATCGATTTTATTGTGCCAGATGGTCAGATTCGGATGGTTGGGATTGATTTCGACTTCAGGATTAATTTTAGGGTATTTGGGGCGATAGTCAGGCATCGGGATCAGCATGGGCGTTTGCCCAGGCTGCACACATTCCTTGAGCGTATTGTACAAGTGGCGGATGGCCGTGGCCTTCTTGGCCGCCTTCTCGTTCCAAGCCCACAGGACTAAGGGGCCAGGGAATAGGGTCGGCACTTTGGCCATGAGGAATTGTTTCGCCGCTTCCTCGTATGCTTTTTCCTCTGGGACGATCACGCCGTTGATATGAGCTTCCCCAGGGTTTGGCAAACAAATGCCCATACTCGCAGCTGATGGGGGAAGGAAATGTTCTGGCCCTGGAAGGACACGATACTGAGTCATTACAGCGTACTCTCCGGCATGGGGTTAAGGAACGAAATCCATAAACGTTGTGACAAGCGTAGCGTATTCACTCTAAGCCTTTTCCCGCCCCTCTGCAACTTCGCAGAAGGCCCACCACTGAGAAATTTGGAGCCATTGAACGAAAGAAGCTTAGGCCTTTTGTCCTCAGATTCTGACTTTGCCAGGAGGCCGCCTAATATCGCCTATCTAGTTCGCATTTTCGGAGTGCGCATTATAGGGGCGGCCTATGCAGTCTGTCAAACCAATTGGCAGGCGAGGGGCTACTCTCAACCGGCGATCTCATATATGAGACTCTCGCGTAAAATCAACAAATTAAGCGGTATTACGGTAGTTGCTCACAGGCTGTAATGGATCCAAGATCGCAGGCTCGTTCAAGGTCATCCTTGGCGAGCCTTCCTTGTAGTCCTTCCTGATAAAGCTTTGCTCTTGTCAGCAGGGCGGCAACATTAGTGGGATCGACCTGAATAACCGTAGACAGGTCTATCATCGCTTGTTCCGGTTGATTCAGTCTGAGGTAGATTTCGCTTCTGAGCGCATACGCCTCTTTTTGATAAGGGATCCAGCTTTCATGCAATTGAGCATTGAGAAGTTTATTCAGAGTGGCCAAAGCGGGGTGCCATAATTTTGAGTTCACCTGATGCCGGGCTTTCGTGGTGTAGAGGCTGATCAGGCGTTGGCGTGCGATATCGGCGAATGCATCGAGTTCGAGAACCTGCTCATAGGCGGCTGCAGCCTCATCCAACTGTTTGAGCCATGTGAGGACATCCCCCCTTCCAATCCATGCCCATACATTCTTGCCGTCGAGTGTGATGGCTCGGTCGAAATCTGTCTTGGCTTTGTTCAGGTAGTCCCTGTATTCGGAGGATTGCGTTTGTTGCGAGAATGCGAGAGAGACGAGCTGGAGATAGGTTTGCCCTCGCACAATCAGTGGATCGACGTAGCGATCGTCAAGAGTGGCGGCGTCGGTAGTGAGCTGAATCTTGTCCCGCAGATTGGAAGTGTGGAGAGCAGTCTCGAACAACGTGCGGGCTCGTAGATGCGAGGAGGCCTTCCCGTTTGGATCGATGGCCAGCATTCGGACGCCGGTCGGCTGCTGTTGAAGCTCTTGCAGCTGCGAACGTAATTGATGGTTCTCCTGCTGGAGCCGGCGAAAGTGATGTGCGAGCTGCTGGTCGGATTGATGCCGGCGTATCGCCTCCGTCAGGCTGCCGATATCGACTGTGGCACGAATGCGCATATAGAAAACAGGACGATCGCGCTCAAAAGAGCGCCTGGACTCGAGGATTTCCGTTTCCGTAATCGCTGCGGCAATCGTTCTGATTTCCAACGAGCTGGCTTGTGTGGTTCTCCCGCCTGATTCTTTTTCCACATCGTGGAATATGGATTCGAGATAGACTCCCGCTTCCTCCACGGCTTTACGTTGGGCTCGCTGAAGGACTTTTTCCTCTGCGCCGGCTAAGGTGTCGCCATCGGCCATGGCATATTGGCCATCGGCGACGACGATTTTTGTGGCTGCGCTGTGCGCAGGGGTTTCCCATAGTAAGATCACGAAAAGGAAAGAACAGAATAGTCGCCGATACGGTTCCACTCGATAACTATACCGCTCAAGAGGTTCGGGGGCAATGCAACCAAAGTGGGTAAATGGCTAGAGGGCTGAAGGAACGGAACGATAGGCCCCGGCGTTACCGTTCTTTCGGAAAGACTTGAGTAAATGGGTGGACTTCAACCCGTTCGAATATGCCATGAATGGTATAAGGATCTTCTCGAGCAAATTGTTGTGCGTCTTCCAGCGAGTCCGCTTCGATGACGATAAGACTTCCTGTTTTATCCGTCAGGGGACCGGCTAGCACGACCCGCCCTTGTGCATCGAGAGGTTCCATTTTTGCGAGATGCGCCGGGCGATAGATTTTTCGTTTGGCCTCTCCGTCGGGACCATCGAATCCGAGGATGACAAATTTCATCATAATATTTTGAAAAATGAAGATTCCGACCTCAGGCGAGGTCTTCTAGCGGGCAGCGGTCTTTATAGCCGGTGGTGGTCTCATGCCACCACCGAACTTCTTGTTCTCCGAGCTTCCAGCATAGATAGACCACTCGTCCATCGTGAATATGGGGAAAGTCACAGAGGCCGAGATCCAGGTCCTTCACCAGGATGCCGAGCTCCTGGATCGCCTGAAGATTCGCACTGACTTGTTGTAGTCCCAAGATGTAGAGATGTCCAACAGTGCTGCCTCCACCATATTCGGCCTGGGCGCTGGCTTTTTTGATGTCTTCTTTCGTGCGTGACAAAACGGCCTTGGCCTGTTGGATTGATGTCAGCTTGGAATTGAGCTGTGGGATGAGGCGATTGGCCTCGGACAACGTAAATATTCGTTCGTGCTGTCCCTGTTCATCGTCGTGCGCCATAGTCTGTCTCCGCAAAGCCCATCATTTAGCACACCACTCTTTTGCCCTGCAACCGCCTGGCGTCGGACTTATTGTGTCGACACGAAGAGGTTTGTGGGTTGGACTAGTTCGGCGCGACGGAGGTGGTGTGAAAAAAAAAGATATCCCTGTTGACACAGAGCAATGCTCGCGGTATGATTCGATCACTATCTCAGCTCGGTTCATAATTATCTCCACACACAAAGACTTCCGGGGCGCATCTCGAAACAAGCCGCAATTGCTCAAGGGACAGAGACAAGTCAGCGACGCATGAGTTCCGGCGCGCAACAATCATCCGCAACCATGAGACAGAGTCGTACCCTGATAGCGACGCGCGAAAATTGGTCAGTCCCTCACGGGTTACCCTCTTTTTAGCCGATAGATACGACACAATCATCAACGCATTATCATTAACGCTACTATTCAGTTCGTGGACAATTTCCCATAGTTCACCATGTGCGGTCGCTGCCAATAGCGATGCAGAGCGGGTTGAGAGGATATTCATGGCACAAACGAAGGGGGAGGTTATGCATCTGGCGGAGTTGAAGCAGAAGTCCATCGCCGATCTCAATGAGGTGGCGCGGGATTTGAAGATCGATGGCGCACCCACGCTGCGAAAGCAGGAATTGATCTTTGCGATACTGCAGGCGCAGACCGCGAACAACGGCGTGGTCTTCGGTGAAGGCGTGCTCGAAACGCTTCCTGATGGGTTTGGGTTTCTGCGCGCACCCGACTCGAACTATCTCCCCGGTCCAGACGACATCTATATCTCGCCTTCTCAAATCCGACGATTCAATTTGCGCACCGGCGATATTGTTTCCGGCCAAATTCGTCCACCGAAAGAGAGTGAGCGGTATTTTGCGTTGCTCAAGGTCGAAAAGGTCAATTACGAAGACCCCGAAGTGTCTCGTGACAAGATCCTCTTCGATAATTTGACACCGCTCTATCCCGAAGAACGCCTGGTTCTCGAGTTCGACCGTGAAGAATACTGCACTCGTGTGATGGATCTCACAACCCCGATCGGTAAAGGCCAGCGCGGATTGATCGTCGCGGCTCCTCGAACCGGCAAAACGATGTTGCTGCAGGCTATCGCCCGGGCAATTCTTAAAAACCACAAGGAAGTGACTTTAATTGTGCTTCTCATCGATGAGCGGCCGGAGGAAGTGACCGACTGGCAGCGGCAGGTGAAGGCCGAAGTGATCAGTTCCACCTTCGATGAACCGGCTCAGCGTCATGCTCAAGTGGCTGAGATGGTGCTCGAAAAGGCCAAGCGGTTGGTCGAACATAAAAAAGATGTCGTGGTGCTGCTGGACAGCATCACCAGGTTGGCTCGTGCCTACAATACCATTGCGCCGCCAAGCGGCAAGGTATTGTCGGGAGGGTTGGATTCAAATGCCCTTCAACGGCCAAAACGGTTCTTTGGAGCGGCCCGCAACATCGAAAATGGCGGCAGTCTCACTATCATGGCGACCGCGCTTGTCGACACCGGCAGCAGGATGGACGATGTCATTTTTGAAGAGTTCAAAGGGACCGGCAACATGGAAGTCCACCTCGATCGTCGTCTGGCTGACAAGCGGCTCTTCCCGGCCATCGATATCGCCCAGTCCGGGACGAGAAAAGAAGAGTTGTTGGTGGACAAGGATCGGCTCAACAAGATGTGGATTCTGCGCAAGGTGTTGAGTCCCCTCGGGACGATGGAGGCGATGGAGTTTCTGATGGACAAGCTGCATGGCACCAAGACCAATCAGGAATTTCTGCAGTCGATGAATCGATAGTATCCGACTTGTATCTGGCCGCTGAGGCAGGGTACAGTGGCGGGCCTTCGAATTGGCGAAGGCTGATGATTATGATGTCGGGGGAGTGTGAATTATGAAGAAGGGTATCCATCCCGTGTATCGGGAAGTGGCCGTGCATTGTGCCTGCGGTAATAAATATAAGACTCGATCGACGGGCGGCGATATCAATGTCGATATTTGTTCAAACTGCCATCCGTTTTTCACGGGGACGCAGAAGATCATCGATACTGAAGGGCGCGTTGAGCGGTTCAAAAAGAAGTACGCGAAGAAAGACAAGTAGCTCGAGAAGAGGTCATATGGGGGACCCTGCTTCGCTGAGGGGCAGGGTCTCTTTGTTTTTGCGCGGAATGGCTGTTGAATGAATCGGCGGGACACGGAGCCATGGAAGCAGTCTTACTGAAAAAATGGGAAGCGCTGGCTACTCGATACGATGAGTTGACGAATCAGCTCATGGATCCGTCCATGATGAGCCAGCCCTCGCAGCTCCACAAAGTCAATAAGGAGCGGACGGATATAGAGCCGGCAGCCAAGCTACTTGCTACCTATCGAGATAACGAGCGACAGCTGGAGGAAGCGGCGCATATTCTTGCCGATCCTGCGGCCGGGGTTGAGTTACATAAGATGGCGATGGAGGAGAGCGCTGCGCTCGAAAGCAGGCAGCATGAGATCGAACAGCAGGCCCAAGAGCTGCTTATTCCAAAAGACCCGCGAGACGAGAAAAGTCTACTCCTCGAAATCCGCGCCGGGACCGGCGGCGACGAGGCGGCGCTCTTTGCCGGAGAATTATTCCGCATGTATAGCAAGTACGCCGAGATTAAAGGATTCAAGGTGGATATGGTTGAAGCCACAGAAACCACGGGCGGAGGCTACAAAGGAGTCGTTGCGTTGATCGAAGGGAAGGGCGCCTATAGCCATTTCAAGTTCGAAGCCGGGGTCCATCGGGTGCAGCGGGTTCCCGTTACTGAGGCCAGTGGCCGGATTCATACCTCGACCGTTACGGTCGCCGTCATGCCTGAAGTGGACGAGGTGGACGTGCACATCGATCCCATGGATCTTCGAATTGACACCTTTTGTTCGTCCGGCGCCGGGGGGCAGAGCGTCAATACGACAAAGTCGGCGGTGCGGATTACCCATATTCCAACCGGTGTGGTGGTGAGTTGCCAGGACGAACGGTCGCAGTTGAAGAATCGCACCAAGGCCATGCGGACCTTGCGGGCCAGAATCGTCGAAGCGGAGCGGGAGAGACAGGAAGCGGAGATCGCCCAGAACCGCAAGGCGCAAGTGGGCACGGGCGAGCGAAGCGAGAAGATTCGCACCTACAATTTCCCCCAAAATCGTGTGACGGATCATCGTGTCGGGGTGACGTTGCATAAGCTGGAGCAAGTCCTCGAAGGCGATCTCGGAGAACTTGTCCAAGCGCTGAAAGCGCAGCGTCAGCAAGAAGTAGGAGCGTCGTAATTGTTATGGAAGCGGTTTCTCCTATCCCGCAGTCAACAGGCCAGGCGGCGCTCGGTGAAGTGATCGCCGAGGCGCGGCGGCTGCTGGAACAGGCGGGTATCGAGAGCGCTGGACAAGAAGCGTTGTGGATCGTGGAGCATGCGCTCCGGCTTCCTGCGCATTATGTGGTGACCGATCGAGACCGACTGCTGTCTCCAGCAGAACTCGTGGCTGTGAGAGGACTGGTCAAGAGGCGGGTTGCTCGCGAGCCGTTGCAATATATCTTGGGGACTCAGGAATTTTGCGGGCTGGAGTTTGACGTGAACCAAGCGGTACTCATTCCGAGGCCGGAAACAGAGCTGCTGGTGGAATATGTCGCCCAACGGATTTCTGCCGAGCGAGAAGCCACCATTGTCGATGTTTGCACGGGGTCTGGATGCATTGCTGTGGCGCTTGCGCGCCTGAGACCTCGTGTGCGTGTGATCGCGACGGACCTATCGAACCTCTCGCTCAACGTCGCCAGGCAGAATGCCGTTCGTCATGCGGTTGGTGAGCGGATCACATGGCTGGAAGGTGACTTGTTGGGAGCATTGGCTGGACATAAGCTGGAGGGGCAGATCGACGTCATCGTCTCGAACCCTCCCTATATTGCGGAGGCTGATTGGGCAACACTTCAGCCGGAAGTGCAGCTATTTGAGCCGCATGCGGCGTTGGTAGCAGGGCCTCAGGGAACGGAGTTGCATGAGCGGTTGCTGCGGGAGGCCGATCGATATCTCTCTCCCACCGGCGCATTGATTATGGAAATCGGCGCCGGCCAGGCTCCGACAATGCGCCGGATTATCGAGCGGATGGCAGAGTATCGATTCCACAGGCTGATCTACGACGAGGCCGGGCTTGAGCGTGTCGTGATTGTGGAACGAGTAGGGACTTAGAAGATGGATCGTACGATCATCACCGGTGGAACGCCGCTTCGAGGAGAGGTTCAGATCAGCGGGGCGAAGAATGCCGCGTTGCCGATCTTAGCCTCCACCATTCTCGGCGGCGGGGAATGTGTGATTACCAATGTGCCTCGCGTGGTGGACGTCGTCACCATGGGTAAGTTGTTGGGCATCTTGGGCGCGAAGGTTCAATTCGAGGAAAATCGCGCGGTCATCAACGCTGCGGTCATCACGTCGACCCAGGCCCCGTACGATCTGGTGAAGACCATGCGGGCCTCCGTGCTGGTGCTGGGCCCACTGCTGGCACGATGGGGAGAAGCGACGGTATCGATGCCCGGGGGCTGTGCGATTGGGTCGCGACCCGTCAATCTCCATCTTGCCGGGCTGGCCAAAATGGGTGCGGAAGTTTCGATGGAACATGGGTATATTCGTGCCAAAGCGAAGCGGCTGAGAGGCGCACAGATCTATTGCGACACGCCGACGGTCACCGGAACGGAAAATTTGATGATGGCTGCGTCGCTCGCCCAAGGAACAACGGTCATTGAAAATGCAGCGAAAGAACCTGAGATCGTGGACCTTGCGGATTTTCTCGTGAAGCGAGGGGCTCGCATCGACGGCGCCGGCTCAGATGTCATTACGATTGAAGGTGTCCGTGAATTGCACGGCAGCGATCACGATGTCATTCCCGATCGCATTGAAGCCGGCACGTATCTGGTGGCCGGAGCTATTACTCGAGGAGTGGTGACACTCAATCGGTGCCGTCCGCATCACATGGATGCCTTGCTGCTGAAGCTGCGGGAGGCCGGGGTCGAGATGCAGGTGGAGAAGGAACAGATTCATCTCAACGCAGCCGCGCGGCTCAAAGGGATCGACATCCGGACGCTGCCCTATCCTGGGTTTCCTACCGATATGCAGGCACAGATGGTGGCCTTGATGACGGCCGCTGAGGGCACGAGTGTCGTTACGGAGACCGTGTTCGAAAGCCGGTTTATGCATGTTGAGGAATTGCGACGGATGGGTGCCGAAATCAAGGTCGAAGGCAATCGCGCGGTGGTGACTGGACCAACCAAGTTAGCCGGGGCTCCGGTAATGGCGTCCGATCTTCGTGCGAGCGCAGGGTTGGTCTTGGCCGGCCTTGCGGCGGAAGGCACGACGGAGATCCTCCGTGTCTACCATTTGGATCGCGGCTATGAGCGGATGGAAGAGAAGCTGCGCGGGTTGGGCGCGACGATCACGCGGCATAAAGAAGGAGCGGCTCTGGCCGGAACTCGTTGACATCATGCTGACGATTGCCTTGTCGAAAGGGAAAATGTTGGATCTTACGCTGGACGTCTTTCGGCGGGCGGGGTATGCCCTGGGCAGCCTCTCCACAGAAAGCCGCCGGTTGGTGTTTCCCTGTCCAGAGATCGGTATGACGTTCTTGATTGTGCGGCCAACGGATGTGCCGACCTATGTCGAATATGGCGCGGCAGATATCGGGATTGTCGGAAAAGATGTCTTGATGGAACAGGACAGCGACGTCTATGAGCCATTGGATTTAGGGATCGGAGCGTGTAGAATCGCCGTCGCTGCGCTCAAGGGACAAGCCTCGCGTGATCGGTTGTCCTCGAAAATTCGGGTGGCGACCAAGTATCCGAAGATCACCGAGCGATATTTCAATCAGCGCGGCGTGTCGGTCGAAATTGTAAAATTGTACGGCTCGATTGAACTGGCGCCGTTGGTTGGTCTAGCCGATCGGATCGTCGACCTTGTTGAAACGGGCAGCACGCTCAAGGCACATGACCTTGTCGAAGTCGAGTGCATCGCGCAGTCCACGGCTCGGCTGGTCGTCAATCGGGCGAGTTTGAAATTGAAGCATGCGGTGGTCACGGAGCTGATCAAAAAGCTCCGAGGCGTCACCAGCGGACCGACCAGGTCTCGAACAGCCGCTCCGCGCAGATCTTCGCGTGGGGCGCGTCGAACAATCAGACGGGCGCGCACATGAAGATTGTGGACTCTACCGAGCGAGCCTTTCTCCCCGCACTTAAGAAAGTGACGTCGCGTGGGCGCGTCCAAGGGGCTGCCGTCGAAAAGATGGTCAAGGCGATTCTGCAAGCCGTGGAACGGGGTGGCGACAAGGCCGTCCTCCGTTATACGAAACAGTTCGACCGCGTCTCCATGAAGGACACGGGGCTGCGCGTCTCTCCCGAAGAAATCAAAGAGGCGTACTTCCATATCCGGAAAGACGAAGGCGATGCGCTCCGATTTGCGGCCCAGCGGATCACGTCATTTCACGAACGCCAGCGCATGAAGACGTGGATGTACCAGGACAACGAAGCGACGTTGGGGCAGGTGGTGACGCCGGTCGATGCGGTCGGCGTGTACGTGCCGGGAGGCAAGGCTGTCTATCCTTCGTCGGTCTTGATGTGCGCGATTCCAGCCAAGGTCGCGGGCGTTTCCCGTGTGGTGATGTGTACGCCGCCACAAAAGGGCCCGATCAATCCCTATCTACTGGTTGCAGCAGACATTGCCGGCGTCACGGAAATCTATCGTGTCGGGGGCGTGCAAGCCATCGGAGCGATGGCTTATGGGACCAAAACGATCCAGCGCGTCGACAAAATCGTAGGCCCCGGCAATATTTATGTCGCGACGGCCAAGCGGCTTCTCTACGGCACGGTCGGGATCGATATGGTGGCGGGTCCGAGCGAACTACTCGTCGTCGCAGATGACAATGCCAAACCGGTTCATGTCGCGGCCGATCTTCTCTGCGAAGCGGAGCATGACGAAGATGCGCAGGTCTATCTCGTCACCACATCAGCCCAGTTGGCAAAAGACGTGGCGCGACTCATCGAGAGTCAGTTGAAGGGACTACAACGGGAAAAGATCGCGGTCAGGTCCATTGCACGTCATTCGGTGGCCTTCGTGGTCGCTACCATGGACGAAGCCATTGTGGTGGCCAATCAGATTGCTCCTGAACATCTGACGCTCTCCGTCAGTGAGCCGTTCGATTACATAGAGAAAATCCGTCATGCAGGAGCACTTTTCCTGGGACGGTACACTCCTCCGTCGGTTGCGGATTACGTTGCCGGCCCGAATCACGTCTTGCCAACCGGCGGGACGGCGCGCTTCTTTTCGGCGCTCTCCGTCCACGATTACATCAAGGTGAGCAACATCGTGCACTACACGCGTGACGAATTGAGCAAGGTGAAAGATCATCTCGTCCGATTGGCCAACATCGAAGGGTTCGACGCACACGCGAAGTCAGCCCAGAGCAGGTTCTCATGAAAAAGAACGGTTCAGCGCCTCGACAGTCGTCGATTCACCGTGCCACAAAAGAGACGGATATTCTGGTCGAATGGACGCTGGACGGCAGCGGTCAAGGGAAGATCGACACCGGCATTCGTTTCTTTGATCACATGCTGGATCTGTTGTCCAGACACGGCTTCTTTGACCTGACCGTCCAGGCCAAAGGCGACATCGATATCGACGAACACCACACGGTCGAGGATGTCGGCATCGTCATGGGCAAGGCCCTGCATCAAGCCTTGGGCGAAAAGGCCGGAATCAAACGATTCGGATTCGCCTCGGCACCGCTCGATGAAACGCTGGCGCAAGTCACAGTCGATCTTAGCGGCAGGCCCTATCTCGTCTACAACGTGAATCTGCCGGATCGAAAGATCAAGGCGTTCGACCTCGGCCTGTTCGAAGATTTCTTCCAAGCCTTCGTCACGCACGGCGGGCTCAACTTGCACGTGAATCTCATGTACGGCCGCAACCCACACCACATCATGGAAGCCATCTTCAAGGCGCTAGCCAAGGCCCTCGATCAGGCCACGATGTTGGAGGAACGGTTGGCTGGGAAGGTGCTGTCGACGAAGGGGCTGCTGTAATCGAATAGGGGCGGTGAAAGTAGTTGTCGGTTTTGCAGGGGGCAGGTTTCCTATGGAGAGCCTGCCCTTTGTGTTTCATGGGCAAATCAGCGGAAGGTGTGATTGCAAGACCCGGCACTCCGGCTGGGTTAAGAGAGCGAAGGAAGGCGGTTTTGGATGAGACCCATGGGAATTCTATTGCTGTTGAGCATAGCAGGGGTTCAGACAGGTTGTTTGGCGATTGGGGGTGGGTACGTGGGAAATGACCAAATTGAGCCCATATTTCTTACGCCTGAACGAGCAACGTACGCCAAATTTCTATATCAGATTGGGGATGACCTCAGTGGGTTTTCTCTCTCTGAGAGGAGGCAGCTCGTTGCACCTCCTATTCCGAGAGCCATTAGCAAGAAGGATCTTCTAAAGGCATGGGGGCCACCGGATGAGAGACTAGTCGAGGCTGGCCAAGAGCGGTGGGTCTATCGTGATGGGCTGCGATGGAATGGAGTCTTTATTTTTCCAGGAATTATCATCCCCATTCCGCTCGTAATCCCAGTTGGCTGGAATACATTCACCATAGAGTTTCAGGAAGACACGGTGTCCACCATCGTTACGGTGGTCAATGAAGTCAAAGGTGGTGCGGCCTGCACCTTCGTCCTCGTGCATGGGGGAGCAGGGTGTTTCCTTGGTAAGGATTTTATTTTTAACTTTGCTTTGAAACATTCCCAGCGCTTCAATCCTAGCGAGCTGCTGGGTTCCAGTAATTAGCGATGGACCACATCCAAATTCAGGCGGGTGTATTCGTTCAGATGTGCAATTGAACATTCCTTCCTCTTTTACTATTAGTTTCTTTCGTGTAACCGATCTACCTGAAAGTCTGATCGTTTGACAGTGGCAGGATGCCGCTAGTTGCGGTATTGTTACGACCTTACGTCCCGGCAAGGGGCAAGAGGTGTGGGGCAAAAAGATGAGTAGAACAAGACGGCATTTCGATAGTCCGGTCGTGTGCTACAACAACAGAATGCTCCCGCAGGATGCTCAAAAAGGCCGTTCAGCAAGGCCGCAGGCGAGTCGGAACCGGAGGCGTACCCTCAGGGTACGTTGAGGATTTCGATGAGCCGAGAACGAAGCTGGCGGGCTTTTTCAGCATCCTGCAAGAAAGGGTTATGATCGCGATCATCGACTACGGCATGGGTAATCTCCGCAGTGTCTCCAAGGCCTTTGAGGCGGTGGGGCATCAGGCGGTGGTGACGCGTGATCCAAGCGTGATCGGGAATGCGAGCCACGTGGTATTGCCTGGTGTCGGGGCGTTCGGCGATTGCATGGCCAATGTCGAGCGGTATGGGCTAGCGGAGCCGATTCGGTCTTCGATCCAATCAGGCAAACCATTTCTGGGAATCTGTTTGGGGCTCCAGCTATTGTTCACGGAGAGCGAAGAGTTCGGCACTCACAAAGGACTCGGCATCATTCCAGGCAAGGTCAGGCGGTTTGAGATCGATCCGGCGTTGAAAGTTCCTCACATGGGCTGGAATCAGGTCAACATTCAACGGCCTTGTCCGTTGTTCGAGGGGATTACGACCGGAGACTATTGGTATTTTGTGCATTCGTATTTTGTCGATCCGGTCGACCGGCAGATCGCGGCGACAACGACCACGTACGGCATCCCATTTGTCTCAAGTGTCTGGCGGGATAATGTGGTGGCCTGTCAGTTCCATCCTGAAAAGAGCCAGGCCGTCGGGTTGCAACTCGTGAAGAACTTTGGGTCCTGGCGGACATAGATGCCAGAGGTCAGGCATGAGGAGTGAACTGGTGAAGATGCAACACAACGGAACCGTCGCCTTACGTCTGACTTTTCACGCGCTTGCGTTGGCGGTTCTTGTCCTGGCGGTTGCCGGTTGCAGCGGGTCGAAAGTAACCACAAAATCTTCTCAGGAATTGCCGCGCTATCAGATCCGTACCATCGCGCTGTTGCCGTTCACAACTCTCGAGACGCCGCAGGTGAGGGATGTAGTCGATCATAGTTTCTCGGTGCCGCCGGAAGTTCGCAGATCCGATATGGCGATGTCGGTGCCGCTGAATACCGAGCTGCCAATCAGGCAAACAGCTACCGTGCCGACGGGGGCTGGAGAGATCGTGACGCAATTGCTATGGAGCCGGTTGAAGACGAGGCAAGGAATAACCGTGCTTTCGCCGGGCGAGGCAGCGATCACGCCAGACTCTTCGGCCTCAAAACAGTCCACTGGCCAGTCGCTAGCGGTAACGGTGGCAAAACAGCTTAAAACGGATGCTTCACTGATCGGCCAAGTGTTGGTGTACCAGGAGCGAATCGGTGGTCGCTTTGGCGCCAGCCCGGCGGCAACAGTGGGCTTTGAGGCCAAAGTTATTGCCGCCGACGGGCATGTCTTGTGGGAAGGAAATTACTATGAGAGGCAGCGGCCGATGAATGAAGATGTGATGGGATTTATCCAACGTAGGGGCATGTTTGTCACGGCGGAAGAACTGGCGTCGTATGGAGTCGAGCGCATGCTCCAAGAGTTTCCTTTTGGAACAGGTGGGGAACAGTGAGAGGAACCGGTTCTTTGTATGCTCGTTATTCCAGCGATTGATCTAAAAGATGGCCGCTGTGTGCGATTGCGTCAGGGTGACATGGCGGCTGAAACGGTCTATTCCGACGACGTGCCGGCTGTTGCAAAGCAATGGCAACAGAGTGGCGCGACGCTGATCCATGTGGTGGACCTCAATGGGGCCGTGGAGGGAGAACCGCGCAATCTTCCTCAGATTGAGGCGATCATTCGCGCCGTGAGCCTAACTATACAGGTCGGAGGAGGGATCCGATCGATCGAGACGGTGCGTCGTTATCTTGGGGTGGGCGTGACTAGGGTGGTACTCGGCACTGCGGCCTTGACCGATCGATCTTTTCTGGATAAAGCCTGTCGGGAGTTTCCTCATCAGATTCTGTTGGGATTGGATGCGCGGGATGGGAAGGTGGCGGTCAAGGGTTGGACATCGGTATCGGAGACGAAGGCGACAGATCTGCTCAAGGAGCTGGCAGGCTATGCCATGGGCGCCGTCATCTATACGGACATTGCTCGCGATGGTATGTTGGGTGGGCCGAATCTAGCGGCGTTGCGTGAGGTGGTGGAGTTGTCGTCTTTTCCCGTGATCGCTTCCGGCGGGATCTCTCGTGTCGAAGACTTGCAGGCTGTGCAAGCGCTCGGTCCACGAGTTGAAGGCGCCATTGTGGGGAAGGCGTTGTATGACGGTAAGTTGGACTATCGTGCCGCCGTCGCAGCTCTCCGTGTCTCGCACCTTACCCCTCACTCCTAACGGTTTGCGCATGTTGACAAAACGTATCATCCCCTGCCTCGATGTCAAAGACGGTCGCGTCGTGAAAGGCGTGAGCTTTGTGAACTTGCGTGATGCGGGAGATCCGGTCGAAGTGGCTACAGCCTACGATCATGAAGGAGCCGATGAACTCTGTTTCCTGGATATCACCGCCTCCCATGAAAACCGGAAGACCATCATCGACGTGGTCGAGCAGACGGCGGCGCGAGTGTTCATGCCGCTGACTGTCGGCGGGGGAGTGAGAGCGATTGAGGACATCCGGGCGCTGTTGAACGCGGGCGCGGATAAGGTGAGCATCAATACGGCGGCGGTCCAACGGCCGGAATTTGTGAAAGAAGCGGCGGAGCGATTTGGGACGCAATGTATAGTGGTAGCGATCGACGCCAAGCGCCGTGTTGCACCGGCAACAGGGTGGGAAGTATTTACCCATGGGGGTCGCAAATCCACCGGTCTTGATGTGATCGATTGGACAAAGATGATGGCGCAGTATGGGGCAGGTGAAATTTTGCTCACGAGCATGGATCAAGATGGACAACAGAAGGGTTATGACCTTGCATTGACGGCTGCTGTGTCGGAGGCCGTATCGATTCCGGTAATCGCGTCGGGCGGCGTGGGAAACTTGAACCATCTCTACGAAGGATTCGTCAAGGGCAAGGCCGACGCGGTGCTGGCCGCGTCTATTTTCCATTTCCGGACTCACACAATTCAGGAGGCGAAAGTCTATCTTCGTCAGAAGGGAGTAGCGGTTCGATAAATGGATATAGAGCGTTTGAAATTCGATGCGCAGGGGCTGATTCCGGCGGTCGTGCAGGATTGGCAGGATGGCACAGTCCTGATGGTGGCGTTCATGAACCAGGAGGCCTTGCAAAAGACCGTCGAGACGAAGTCTGTGCACTTCTGGAGCCGGTCGCGCCAGACGCTATGGGAAAAGGGTGAGACCTCCGGTCACAAGTTGCAACTGAAAGATATGTTTCTCGATTGTGACGGCGACGCCCTTCTCGTGAAAGTTGAGCCGGTCGGCCCGACGTGCCATACAGGAGAGCGGGCTTGTTTCTTTTCCCGTCCGGACTCGCCGGAAACGAAGACGTCCGAGTCCTGGGGCGGCATTCTCGAACGTCTCTACCAGACGATTCAGGAGCGGAAGCGTCAGCCATCGAGTGAGTCGTACACCTCCACACTGCTGCAAGGCGGTGTCGATCGTATCCTGAAAAAAGTCGTCGAAGAAGCCGGTGAGGTGGCGATTGCAGGGAAGGGCGGGAAAAAGGACGAGATTGTATACGAAACAGCGGACTTGCTGTTCCACATCTTGGTGGCGTTGGGATATCACGGCATCACGCTTCAAGATGTCTATCAGGAATTGGCGGCTCGGTTCGGGAAGTCTGGCTTGAGAAAAGGACCCATCTCATGAGCGAGTGCCTCTTTTGCAAAATCGTCGCGAGGACCATTCCTGCAGCGCTCGTCTATGAAGATGAACTGGTCGTCGCGTTCAACGATATCAATCCCCAGGCGCCGACGCACGTGCTCGTCATTCCTCGAAAACATGCAGCCTCGATAGCGGAACTCCAAGATTCGGATGGTGGACTACTTGGGCATTTGATGCTGGCCGGCAACAAGATTGCGAAATTGAAGGGGATTGCCGATACTGGGTACCGTTTTGTCGTCAATA
>Ga0187894_10000166_pt1 | contig 87604 bp, 91 predicted proteins | sample GBC1701081metaG_FD_136650 | JGI IMG/M metagenome (GOLD analysis project Ga0187894, IMG submission 136650) | White microbial mat communities from a lava cave in the Kipuka Kanohina Cave System on the Island of Hawaii, USA - GBC170108-1 metaG ...
AGATCGTGAAAAAGGGCTTCCGCTTCTTGATACTTTTTCAGGCGCAACAGCGTCTGTCCCAGGTATTCGATCGCTTCCGGGTCGTTCGGTACGGCGCGCCGCGCTTGTTCGAAGTGATTGGCGGCTTGCGTATAGTGTCCCCGACCAAACTCCACGATCCCTTTGGAAATGTTGAAATCATAGGTCTCATTCGGAGCCTGTGCCCACGCGACGTGTTCGAGCGCAAGCCCGAAGACGCAGATACAGAGCGCGCAGTACAAATTGCTCAACCCGTGCCGTTGGCGCATGGAGATTGTCTTCGATACAGGCAGTGGGCGACGGCCTTCGAACGGCTTGACGTACCAGGCAGAGTAACAAAGCACACGCAGCAGTCAACGAATTGCAAGAATTCTTGCAGTACAGCCCCAAAATCAAAGAATGATAAAACATTTGGTGGACAAGACAGCTTGTCTTGAGGTGTGTCAAATACGTTGTGAAGAACTAGCCGCTATCCTCTGGATTTAGCTGAGGATCAATGGTAGCTGTCGAAGGGGTCAAAAAGAACTGTTTTGGGCGAAGCCTGAGGGAGGGCAAACAAGACGGATTGAGCTAGCCCCCAATCCACTTCAAGTGAGGACGCCTGCCAGCCTATTGGGGACTATTCTTCCTCAATATCGTTCCTGCACCTGGTCCAGGAACGTTGAGGAACCTAACAGGCTCTCCAGGACGGCCATATTCAAACACGTCTGTCCTTACCCACTCTCTCTTGATAAGTCTTGCATGGTCGCACGTTAGAAATACCATACCGTCTTCAATCTTATTGGGTGTTCCATAGACAATTAACAGATCGCCTGTCGTGTTAGAGGCTTGTGATTCCTGTTCCGGTTTAGAAGGACAAATGGTCTTAAAGGCACCTTCGCCTCGGGGAGAAAGAAAAAATTTTTCTTTTTGAATGCTGTAGTCAAGAATCCAATCATAGTAGTGATGTTCGATCATGAAGGTTGTGGAAAATGTGCCGTCTTTCTCGACCCACTTCCCTTCTGTAATTAAGCCTGGCCATGCAACCTTGCTGGAGGAATATTGCTGGAAATTGCTCCTAACATCATTCGGGTAAATTTCTCGATTTGCTTTGCTGAAATGATCCTGTTCTACTTCTGACAGACCTCTATAGAGCTTTGAGTGTGGACAACCAATTAAGACCATAGACACAAGGAGGATCATCGACAATATTTCAACCTTGTGGAGGAACCCTGGACACCATAAACCGAAGCGAAAAGTCTTCATCCATTTATTGAAGTTCATTGACACGGTTTTTCTACCCCTTGAAACGTCCACTCAAATACATTTGTTTTTGACCTGCGGAAAGGATACGCCGAACCCCACGAAAGATCGAGACATGACCTTCCATCCGCCGTAAGGTTTTTGATCTTCGATATAGCCTTCCCGCTTCGCGCTATCTAGTCCTCCGCAACTCTGCCCCTTGACTGCTGTTGCGCCGTCCTAGCCCCGTGTCGTCTCCCTCATGGCGGGGGGTGCCTTTGACCCACATCCAGGTTGGGAGGACTCTGACGCTCACTACGTGAGCAGTATGCAGAGGGTTAGCGAATGCGGTTTTCTAACCGGGTTTTGTAGTGGGCTTTCAGGGGATAAACCTGAAGAAATGACCTAGTCGTGGAGTGGGAAATAGGAAACATTGGCTTCAACCCGGGAGAGGAGGTCGTAAGCGCATCCCGTTGGCTCTCCGAACTGTACCCTTTGCGAACGGTGGAATCCGTCTGGTCTAGGTCGCAATGTGATCCACCACTTCCTGTTTAAACTCCGGCGTGAAACTGCGTCGCTACGGGCCCATGAGGCACCTGCCGTTGCTGATTAGGCATGGGAGGTGTGTCCACAAAATCAGGGGCAGACCAAGTCTGTCCTTAGGCTGTTGGTGGCTGTACTGGTGGGTTGTTCAAGAGGACGGCACCTTGATTGATTCAAGACCGCCGACAACACCAGCGCACGACGTGGGGATACCGTGGAGTTTCGAGTTGTTCGAGGCGATTGCCAAACGACAAGATGCCAGCTTGCCGCAGGGAACTGCCGCCCGTGCTTGCACGAAGGGTGTTGCTTGCTGGCCTAATTTCAGGCGATGCTAGGGCATAAGCAGACCTCCTACTCGTGGTATGCTGTCCGGCATGCAGACCTATGGGGCATTGAAGTCTCTCGCTCAATGGTCTATCTGTGCCCTCGCCGTACCGCTACTCACCAGCACGTCGATCAATTCCGTTCAAGCACAGTCGTCCCACCGTCCTTTCTGGACAGAACAGGCCATGTTTCGATTCGGGGGAGAACTCTACTTTGTCGGGGTGGCATCCTGTGCCCGTACGGCAGAAGAAGGTCGTACACGCGCGTTTGAAGCAGCCCTCACCGAACTGCGGGAGTATGCTCAAGATCGGGATACGTCGCGTCTTCTCGTGGCTACTCAGATGATCTATGAGGAACCGAACTCTCCCGCTTGCCCGCACGGATCAACGTCGGTCTGGCGCCTGCTCCGCGTGGATCAATCTCTACTGCTTCATTTACCAAGGCAACACAGAGAAGAGGCCCGGGGACCTTCTTCTTTCTCTTCCCCTTCCACTTTCCCGTCCGATCTTCCTCCTGCTCCTCAACGTCAGGAACCACTCGTTCAAGATTTGACTCCTCAACCCGGGACGAGTCGATCCGACATCGTGCAGAGATTCGGCACACCTCGAAACATCAAGAAACGGGGACGTGAGGAGGTTTGGGAATACTCCGATATCGGACTCACCATTACGTTCACTCCCAAAGAAACCTACATCCACTGGAAGTACGACGGCGCACGGACGCCCGTAGAGCCCTCCTCTGCCCCCGCACAGATTATGCTGCACAAAGAATCCGAAATCGCTCCTCCTCAGCCGCGCGCGATCGAGGAGGTTACGCTGCCACTGCCGCCTCTCGTGTTCCCCAAGAATCCTATCACCGATGGTCGCGATCTGTTTAACGGGAAAGGGGGGTGCAGCACGTGCCACGGCCGCGACGCGGATATGTATACAGATGTGAAGCAGGACCTTCTCTTCGGAAGCCCGCCTGGCTATGTGCCTTCTCCATTCACGGCATTTGCCGGTCTTTCCGTTCGTCGAGTCCCTCCGAATCTTCGCGATTGGTCCATCTTGAAACGGCGGACTGATCTGGAGATGGCGCGAGCGATCAAAGATGGAATTGCCGGAACGACCATGACAGCTACCCGACACCTCAATGACGCAGAAATTTCTGCTCTGGTTTCTTATCTGAACTCTCTCCGTTGACCCAGATTTCAGCTTATCGACCGTTCCGATTCCCCCAGGGGGAAGGTAAGGGGTCGGCCTCGGTGTCGCCCGATCGATTCTCCAAGGAATTTAACGTATCCTCGTCAAGGTCCAGAAGGAGGACGAACCTGCTAGCATGAGGGATTATGTTTATTGTCGTGGCCGCACTCCTTTGCATCCTTCTCACCCGTGCCGCGCTTGCAGCAGATTACTCCGGCCTCGTCGTCTCCGTCCCTGACGGCGATACCATTGAAGTCCTCCACAACCGACACCCCGAACGTATCCGTCTCAGCGGCATTGACTGCCCTGAGAAGGGTCAGCAGTACGGCCATCAAGCCATGCAGGCCACGTCCGAGATGGTGTTTGGAAAAGAAGTCCTCCTCCAGACGCACGGCCGCGATAGGTCTGGACGCGTCCTTGCCGATGTGCGTCTGCCCGATGGGACCCACGTCAATCACACGCTGGTCAAAAACGGCTGGTGTTGGTGGTATCGCCAATACGCGCCCAGGAATACAGAATTAGCGAGGCTCGAGAAGCATGCCCGAGAGGCGAAGAAAGGCTTGTGGAAAGGTCAGACTCCAATACCGCCTTGGCAGTGGCGGAAGAGAACCCGTTGAGCGAGCGGAAGATCGTTCCGCTATATAACCGTTTTACGACCGCAACTTAAATCTCGTACGAGTCCTGTCTACACACAGTGTCCAAAAACCTCTCTTGAACTCAAGACCCGAGAAGTCGATTTTTCTAGGGCTTTGACGTATCCTTCCGCCTGTTCCAAAAACAAATGATTCTGGGTGTAAAACCGTAGTAAACAGTTTATCCATGATCGAACTCAACTAGATGAGCATTCAAGATTACATTGCTGCCCAAAGAGCTAATATTGCATCGATCAGTCAGCTTTCACATTTCTCGATTCTTGGAAATCTGACAGATAGGCTTTATGAACAGGCCATCAACCTTGTGCCAAAAGATTTTCCTCCTCCCTTTGGTCAGCTTCTCCTTATTAGCCATAGGTCCTTTCTTTCAGCCTTAACCTTGATCGGTCAGGCTCAACCACATGATGCTGCCCCAATTAGCCGAAGGGTCATCGAAGTGGCTCGACTCGCCTTAGCACTGAAGAAGAATCCCGATAACGCGGAGCAATGGATGGCCTATGAACAGCGGATGGAACGTTGGCGTGCTAGAAACAGGGGTGAAAAACCAAAACCGTTCTCACCAAAACTGGATTTGCCGCCAGACCATCCAATCATGAGTGAACTAGTGAAACAATTGGGTATCCTGTCTGATGGCTCTGCTCATTTCACTCCTGAATACTTCAGTTCACAGCATTGGATCATTAGTGACACAAGGCTTGAGCTGCGCTACTTCATATCTGATCAGAAGACCATTGAATGCGATCTAATTACACTCATTGGTATTCATGCCAACATACTTCGCGTATTTGACGAGTGTCTTAACGGTTTGTTGTTCTCAGACGATGAGTGGAAACAGCTATGGCGGGAGCTAGAGGCCAAGGGACGCCCACTAGCTCAGGCCTTTAGCCCAGGTAACGGAGGCACTGAAACCTGAACATCCTATTCGGAAAATGTTATGCAAGCCCTTTGACCCTTCAATGACCATGACAAGAGCTGGATGAATCGAACGGCTGCTAGCGGCGATTCCAAATCTAACCGACAATCGGCGCAACCTTTTAGACAAGTCTATTAGACGGACACACTGGTGTCTAGTTCGTTGCCGCGAGCGAGGAGGGCAATATGCTGAAATTGAACAAATCAGAATTCAAACGGCTAATGAAGTTTCAAGGCTATGGAAATCTCATGGGTCCTGTATGGTTTCTAGGGATAGAGGAAAAACTTCCGGACAAAGTGAATAGGAACAGAGAGCTCAAGAATCGACTTCGGTTCGACTCTCTGATGGATTTAGCGAAGGCGCAGACAATACTAGGCAGAGAAATTCGCAAAGCGAAGACGAAGACTTGGACATGGATGTCGAAGTTCGCGCTCGCCCTCTTACACCCAGCTTATAACTGGAAAGATACAGCAACAACGAGGTTTTACAGGTCGACGCACTTGGGGTGCAGCAATGGGGAAACCTTCCTGGCAGAACTGTTTCCATTACCAGGTGCAAGAAGAAAGACCAACCCTTATCCCGAGAAATACCAGACACGAAAGGAATATGAACGACAAGTGCTACCTGATCGAATCCATTGGCTTAAAGGCGCCCTTATGAGGTACAAGCCACGCTACGTGATTATCTACGGTGTCTCCAACAATTATCGGCACTTAATTGAGGATTTGGGTGCGCATTTAGTAAAGAAAGTGCAGTGTGGAGAACTCTACCTCTATAAAACAACAAAAATCTTGCTGTTCAGTTTCTTTACATACGGTTTAAGTCACAAAAAAGCGAGCGCAGCTCTTCGCTTACTGAAGGACAATAGAGATCGCGTTAGAAACCTAGGTAGCCTGGAGCCGGGCATAGACATGATATCCGATGACCTGTTGAGTCGGATACAAAACGGGGTCGATGTTACAAAAATCATCAAACGCTATGTCCATTTGACGAGAGTGGGGCAGAACCTCAAGGGCCTCTGCCCGTTTCACCAAGAAAAGTCGCCCTCTTTTACGGTCTGTCCTTACCATCAGATTTTCCATTGTTTCGGATGCGGCGCCAGCGGAAACATATTTTCATTTCTGATGCGGATTACCGGTTCGAGCTTCCATGAAATCATTCGCGACCTTGGACATAAGATGGGGATTGACTTGCCGGGTTTGGCGAACAGAGGCTAGTAGTTCTTATCTTTAACTCGCCCAAAAACAGTTGTTTTTGGAACAGGCGGAAGGATACGTCAAAGCCCTGGAAAAATCGACTTCTAGGGTCTTGAGTTGCAGAGGGGTTTTTGGACACTGTGTGCAGATAGGACTCGAATGAGCTATAAGGTTCAGTCGTAAAATGGTCGTATAGCAGAGCTATCTTCCGTTGATTCAGTCTCACTCCGTATCATTCAGGAGTGGCTCATAACCTCTTGAGGATTATGATTGATACCTGTGAAATCCGCGTCACTGTCGGAGAAGCGGAGATAGTCCAAAATCAAATCCCGCTTTCGGCACTCATGCAGGCTTTTCCTGGTTGCGGTTTTGGTTGCGGTTCGGTAGTGGTTTTGGTGACGATCAGGAAGATGTCACAGTCGCAGATGATCACAATGGTGGGCAAGAAATGTTGCATGGCTTCAATGGGATTGTATCAATCAGTCTCATTCGATCATCTTCAGTAGTAACTGCCTGAGTAGCTCTTTTAAGGCGAGGACAGAATGGTCTGCTCAGGATTCTCTTCATGTGTCCTCCAAGAAGGGTGCGTTGTATTGTTCTGGACAAAGGGAAAGCCTGTCCGATTCCCATATTTCCAGGACAATTCCCACCACATTCCCAAATTTTGTTGTGAGATGAAACAATTGGGCAAGAGGGTCACGGCTGACACCATATTAAAGTTATTTTAGGGAGAGGGAGGAAGGGCGCTGATTAGGGATGCAAGTGACTAGACCGTAAACCCAGGGAGGATTGATCCTAGTTTTAGTGGACCTACGCTCAGGAGTCTTTCAGTTTAGCTCTTGCAGTCTTGGTCCACAAAGTCGCGCCCCTGTGGGCACATCTTTTCAACCGCAGTCGCGTTCCGGCATTGGGCGCATGTCGCCACATGATCGTCAATGCTGAAGCCCAGAAGACGCCTCATTTTCCGCTTTTTTGGTAGCGGCTGTTCGTAGATCAGTCGACTGGCCCGGTCCAAACTTCGATGGACCACCATCAGTTCCTTTTTCCATGTCCTGGTTTGTCGGGAGGATTTTGACGGGAATTCTCGTTGCGCAATCTCCATGGGTTTGTGGCCCGCTTTATATTGATCCCATATTTGGAATGTGCGGTGGGTTTCCTTTCGAATCCGCTTCGAAACCCCACACCGTCGATGACCACGGATGATGCGTCTGGGGCTGCAGGGCACGGGTGGCGCCTCTGGGAACCAGACAGGATACACTTCGGTGTAAAACTCCCGCCTTAAACGGATCCGCCCTCCATGGCCTGTCTCGGGGAAGAAACACCAGACCGCATTCGGCCATTTATCCAGCAACGCCTCCAACCGATCGATTAGGTCTTTCCCGAGTCCTACTGCTGCACGGACTGTTTCCCACCTAGCCTGAGAGTCTTCGGGTCCTTCTTTTGTCATCGGGTCGAGCGCGCACATCTTGAAGAGGCCATAGGTGAGCCACAGATTAAGAATTGGCTGTAGTTCACGGACAAACTCTTCATGACGGACATGCGACTTGACGATAAGTTGGCGTTTTGTCATGGACGTTGCCCTAACCGTTACTTTCCTTATCTAGAAAGATCAGTCAGTCATCTGCTCGGACCAACGACTGGCTCAACCGCTTTTGAACATAGCACCGAGCATCAGAGGGCACAAGGGCTATCCCCCCGGGAACCTTGGCCTCGTGAAAGGGATCGACGATGCGCACGCACCGAATCCAAGACCTCGATCGCACAATCCTCCGCTTCTGTGAGCATGATTTTATGCTTTTGCACAACCTGCTGAAGCATGTGGCACGCGGAACTTTATATCGACACACCGGGCTCCTTGTAAGTGCAGGGTTGCTCGAGAAACGCGGGCACACCTACCGCACGACGGAACAAGGGAAACGGAGACTTGCTGAACTGGCGAGTCACATGAACTGGGACATTTGGGACCAGATTTATCCACCGATGCGGTACGTTCCGACTCCTCAGCACCGCGCCGGCATTGAATTGACGACAGCGGCGGTGGTCGCACGGCAGGCCGACAGCCGGGTAGACCATCACCCGGCCATTGTGCTCATGGGGCCCACGCTTGCCTGGAAGACCAGCGCGGCAATATTTCAATGCCATCTGCTGGGGGTGCTTCCAGCGGAGACAATCATTGATCTCACCACTGAAACAGGACGTTCGCTGCTAGTCCGACGCGACGGGAAGGGCACCTTGATCTTCAAGCGTCATCTCCTCGATGGGCGGTTGATCGTGTTCGATGACGTGTTAGAAGCCGAGAGCTCAGTCCGTGCCACCATTCATCACTTCTTGAGCGGTCGCAAGATTGTCCCCGTGGACAATGCTCTGCTCCGCATCGCGCCGGTTTCGATGATCACGATGAATCCGAGACCCAGCAAGGTGACACTTGAGGAGCAAACGAGTTTTAGCACCGCGCAACTCCGGCGGCAGGTGGTGATGAACCTGGGGAATGTCGCGTTGCCGGACCTCTCGAATCTCGGCCATGTAGCGTTGGAAGCGGCGATGAAGCACGGCCCGCTTCCCCTCCCTCCGCTCACCGGCAATGCGGAGACCTGGCGAGCGCAGATTGTGGGACTCGTGCGCGAGGTTCTCCTGCCGCACGTGTGGTTCCGCGTGGATACGGAAATGATTCTCACCATGGCGACCGGCATGCTGGCGTTCATTCCGGACCCGGAGCGCGCGATCCAGCAGACTGTCTATGACTTTGCGATGACGGCCGAAACCTTGGGTTGGACCTGCCCGGGATGGAGTGACGTGGTGAGCCGCTTCTCCTTGCATGCCCCGCCGCTGCCGCGCCGTCACCGGGACCCTACGATCCTTGAACCTTCACCCGCAGAAGACACCATCATTTTATGGAGGAATGCCATGGACGGCTATAACGAATCCGCGTTACCACCCTTCACCATTAGCGATGAGAACAAGGCCCGCATGATCGCGATTGGAGTGATGGAAAGCGTTCCTGTCGATCATGGCCTGGGAATCGTCCTCGAGTACTACCTGAGCCGTCAACGTGAAGGCGTTGATCTCAATGCGCTGCATAGTGTCCTTGAGTTGGGCAAGGATCTAAAACGTCGCAGCCTCACAGCCAAAGAGGTGAAGGTTGTCTTGCAGGTGCTGAAAGGCTTGGAAGCGGATGGTATGAGTCTCGACGAACTCGTGGCTGCGTTTGAGCTGGTCTCACAGCTGAAAGAGAGAGGGTTGTCTTCTGACATGGAGCACTGCGAATCTGCCGTCAGCTTGGCGGCTCGGCTGTTAGCGAGCGACATTCCACTGAGTGAGATCGAGCAGTGGCTGATGACTCGGATGAGATCGTCATCGACACGAGTTGATGGCAATGTCTCGGGATCGCCTTATGGAGCACTGGAGATGACTGAATAAGGAACAGCCATGGCAGACCAGGAATTCATGACCATGTTGGAACGGCTGGAACAGGAGCTTCCCCGGTGGGATCGTGCAGCCTGTTTGCCTCTGCTCGGCCTGCTGGAGCGACTCAAAGCCCTGGCGTGGGTGCAGATGTTGCGGAGTCCGCTCGACCCCGCCAACAGACGTGAACCGGATCGGCTGCTCACCCTTCCCGAAGTGGCTGAGCGCTTAGCCATTCCGACCGGGCACGCCTATGAGTTGGCGCGGCGCGATGTGTTGCCGGTGGTGCGGTTCGGCAAGTATGTCCGCGTGTCTCAGGCCAGCTTGACCCGATGGATGGGACAGCAGACTACCCCCCAACGACGAATTGACAATGGCTCCCTCGGCTTTCATAGTGGCACCGTGAGACCTCATCGGCAGACACGCAGGCCGGCAAAGGCTCGACCAGAGCCAGGGACAGCCCAGCGAGGGAGGACACGCCCGCTTCGTGTACAGCCACAGTCTGAACCAAATCGGTTGTCTCACGTGAAGCCGGCAGTGGAGGAAGTAACAGCGAACGATCTCATCTCTGAAGATTCTGAGTAGGAGCGCACATGGCCTGTATCCGAAAACGACGCGGTCAGTGGGTCGCTGATTATCGTGACGGGGGCGGTGTCCGCCGTTGGCGGACCTTTGGCACGAAGCGAGCCGCCGAAGATTTTCTGGCGCAGACGATTCCTGAAGTCCGTCAAGGGAAGCGCGCGCTGGTGCCCGTGACCATCACCGTCGTGGCTTATGCCGAGCGCTGGCTCCGCCTCATCGCCAGTACTGTGAAACCACGGACGCTTGCGAGCTATGCCAGTACGTTGCGCCTGCATCTGCTGCCGGCGTTCGGCGCCTGGCGGGTGCAGCATCTCGAGAAAGGGGGCATCAAAAGCATGCTCGCCGACAAACTGGTGAGTGGGTTGTCTCGCAACACCGTCCGGATCATGCATGCGGCCCTCCGCGCGATGTTGCGCGCCGCGGTGGATGACGGGGTCCTCTCCCTCAATCCGGCCGAGAAACTCGGACGCCAGCTGCATCTGGTGATGCCCAAGGCCGTGCGGCAAGAAGAGATCAAAGCGATGACGCGAGACCAACGCCAGCGGTTTCTCACGACCGCCGCGCGGGAGACGCCACGCTATTATCCGCTGTTTTTCACCCTGGCCGGCACCGGTATTCGATTGGGGGAAGCGCTGGCGCTCCAGTGGGAGGACCTCGATGGCCTCGCACGCGAGCTACGGGTGACACAGTCCTTATCTCGTGGTCAGTTGGGCACGCCCAAAGCCGGACATGGGCGGACGGTGGATCTCTCGCAGGTACTCGCGGAGACCTTGGGGCAGCATGAGCAGGCCCGCATCCGCGAGGCGCGCCTGCTGGGCTGGCCGACCCTCTCGCCCTGGGTGTTTTGTACACGCGCAGGCACGCCCATGGATGAAAGTAAAGTCCGACGCGCTATGCGGCAGGTGCTGCAGCGAGCCATGCTGCCGCTCCATTTTTCTCCCCATTGCCTCCGGCATACCTATGCGAGCCTCATGTTGCAGCAAGGGGAATCGCTGACCTATGTCCAGCGCCAATTAGGCCACGCCTCCATCAATTTGACCGCGGATACCTATGGGAAATGGCTGCCACTCGGAAATAAAGCCGCGGTGGATCGTCTGGATGCCACCCTATTTGCTGGAAGTGGTAGCAAAGTGGTAGCAGATCCCGGCTTCGAGTCTGAAGAGAATTCGGAAGTGGTTGGAAAATTTGGTGGGCCGTGTAGGGGTCGAACCTACGGCCCGCTGATTAAGAGTCAGCTGCTCTACCAACTGAGCTAACGGCCCACCGGGTATGTGTATGGCGGATATCTGTATGAGGCCCTGTCCTTTGCCTATGTTTGGTGCGCCTGACAGGATTTGAACCTGTGGCCCTCAGCTCCGGAGGCTGATGCTCTATCCAGCTGAGCTACAGGCGCTCCTGCAACCAAGGAGGGTGACAGTAGCACAGGATTTTAGCCTCTGTCTAGCAGGATACTGAAAAGGTTCGCCAGCCGCGTTCTCGCTTCGCTCAGAGGCTCAACGTACGGGCAGGAGTACGCCTCGCCCCTCAGCTCGCTGCGGCCTTGCTGGACGAACCTTTTGAGTATCCTGCGCGATCCTAGCCCACATCAGTCATGCCCGCCGCTGCAGCAGTCGGCGATGCCTGACTCAAGCGAGACGGGCGAGACTGGCGGGAAAAGCGGGACACGAAGTTTCGATTACTTCAGCGTTCAGTTTTCAGATCGCCTCACCTGTCCTGCTTTTCTCGCATGTCTCGCGGTGTAAGAACCCGTAGGGCAGGAATACTTCTTCTCCTGGCGATCCGGTGGCACGGCGAAGCCTGTCCAGGGAGATGGCTTCTTCCTGCGCCAAGTGTTCTTCTTCTTCTCGAAATGAGGGAGAGAGCCGCAGGATCGGGATGAAGGTTTGGATCTCGCAGGCGCCATGGGCCAGCCCGCGATCTTCGGTTGGGATGCCCATTGATCGGCAGGCTAGAGGACGATAATCGTAGAGGGCACAGCGTCCATCTGTTTCCAGTGCCGGACAGGGATGATGGTGAAATTCTGTGACCAACCGGTCGATCTCTTGATCGGACCAATCGTCGAGCAGATCAGTATGGATCAGTTGTGGGAAGGCGGCCTCCATGGCGGCAGTTTGTTCGATGGCACATTGTTGGATGCGATGGCGGTGATCCGGCGCAAGGGCGGCGAGTCCCTGCTGGAGGGTGTGGATGTCGAGGAGGGTGATCGGAAAGGGGCCAATGCAACAGCTGGTGCATCCGAGTCGGCAAGGAACTTCACCGAGCAGGGCGGCAGTTGCCCGCTGAAACCAATGGTCGGTTTTTTGATAGAGCGGAGCAGGGGTGGGCGGAGTTGGGCCTAGGAGCCTGTCTGACATGGCATTCGTGACGAGGCGAAGGAGGCGCGGCCAGATGCGAGGCCACAGGTCAGGAAAAATCGGAGATGTATTCGCTGGAATACATTGAGGATTTTTTCTGGCCGAGAACGACGCAGATGGCCGCGGATCATTCGTCGCAATAGAAGGATCATGTCAGACAGGCTCCAACACAGTCGTTCATTCCACTTTGACGGAGAGATCGACGATGAGATCGCCTTTGGGCGAGTAGAAGCCCTGGTTATCGATCTGGACGATTCCGTTGCACTGGTCTTGGTAGAACTCCAAGATCCATCCGTTGAAGTCATAGCCTTCGTCGGTCATGTCACTCTGGGCGAACCGAGTCGTGAGCACAAACCGCGCACGTTCCACATACGCGCGCACGAGTTCTGCTTCGATATCGTCGTGAGCGGAGAGGAGGTCCAAAAACTGCTTCTTCTCTGTGTCGAACACGTCCTGGTAGGCGCCTCGATCTCGGACGCAAAACACCTGAATCGGTTTTCGGTTGCGATCGTACCCGAGGGTCACCTGGACCCAAGCCCATTCATCCAACATGCTGTCGTCCGTGTTCGGCGGAGTGATCGGTGTTTGACCGCGTGACGTGAGAAACTCCAAGAGCAATCGAAGCGGGGGAGAATTTTCTTTTTGACAAAACACGCGAGAGTATTGATGCGGTTCGGCCTGTGGTTCGTCGGCCGGTTGAGCGGTCGACGGCAGAATAGGTAAATCTTTTGCCATGCTAGCGACTCCGGAATACGGGAGGTTCCTGTACTGTACGCTGGCTGGTCTCGAAACTGCAAGAAACCGATGAAGGCGTTTCCCTACGCCTGGCATGTGTTTTTCTGGTTGACAGCCTCGGAGCGCTTGGATAGACTCCCGCAGGTTTTCGCCGCTTCCAGCAACAGGACTATTCGTTCATGAATATTCATTGAGTCTGAGCGGAGTCACAAGGGGCGAGTTCACTACATTTCACCATTCACCATCATCGTTCTTTAAGGAGGTTGCTCGTATGGCTAAATCAATGACCAAGTCGCAGATCGCCGATCATCTGGCCCAGAAGACCGGATTGACCAAGAAGGCTTCCGTCCAGCTTATGGACGACTTTGCCGCCTTGGCCTACAAGGAAGCGAAGAACGTGTTCGTCATTCCTGGGATCGGGAAGCTCGTATTGGCGAACCGTAAGGCCCGCATGGGACGGAACCCGCAGACCGGCGAGGCCATCAAGATTCCAGCCAAGCGTGTGGTCAAGTTCCGCGTGGCAAAGGCTGCCAAGGACGCGATCCTCGGAAAGAAGTAAACGGAGATCCTCCCGCGTAGATCATACATGATCTCGCCTTCTTCAGGCCTCATTCACGCCGTATGAAGAATCACAGGGCCGGCTCCCCGAGAGGGGCGCTGGCCCTGTACTTTTACGGATTTGTTATATCGATGGGCCGAGCCCAGTTCCGCCCATGCCGTCGTGCCCCACCAGCCTGATCGCGTCGCCGTCCTGAACCAGTGAGTCCTCGCTGGCAATCTTCTTATTGATGGTCACCAGCACTTTCTTCTCGCGGATGAGTTGAAGGAGATGGCGCAGCTGAATGCCCTGTCGCTGGATCACCTGGCGGACGGACATAGGAGACGGAACATGGCAGGCGAGGTCTCGTTCGCCGTCTGCGGTTTGAAGCTGGCCCATCAAATAAATGGTGATCATGGTCGAACATTCCTCATTTTCTGTCGTGACCGATAGTTGGCTGAGGAGGCTTTTGTGCCGGTTGACTCCGTGCCGGTCGCCATCGATAATGCTCGGCCATGCCGTCGTTGGATATTCAAAATCCCGGGATGCCTGATCTGCAATTCGTCCTGTTCGTCTCGGCTCTCTGCACGGCTGATCTCGCGACATGCAACATCTCGCCGGCGCTCCGAGCCACTATTTTCGACCGTTGTTGGGCACTCATCAACACCGAGGCGCCGCCGACTGATCCCAAGGCCCGCGTACTCGACCTTCGCGAGGGCACGGAGTTGACGCTGGAGGCTTGTCTATCGACGATCCGCTCGCTGCTGACGGACGCCGGCATTCGGATGCTCACCTGGGACCATCCGGTGAGTGAGCCGACCCACGAGAGCACGCCGGCTGCGAAGCCGTTGATCGATCGGCTCGGACAATTGTACCCCGAACTTCCGGAGATCGTCGATCCCGAAAACCCTGCGTCGGGTTAGCTGACAGGTCTATTCGGTCTATCTGGTCTGTCTCGTTGGAGACCGAATAGACCAGATAGACTCAAACCCATGAAAGATGGGTGAGAGGGCTGGAGGGTAAGAGCATGCGTGTGACGACGACCGATATTCCAGGTGTATTGCTGATTGAACCGAATGTCTTCCGGGATCCACGGGGACTCTTTCTCGAGACGTACCATGCGCGTCGGTACAGGGATGCAGGTATTCCAGGCCTCTTTGTTCAGGATAACTATTCACAGTCTCTACAAGGCACGTTGCGCGGACTTCACTATCAAGAGCCGCATGCCCAAGGGAAGATTGTGATGGTGACAGATGGAGCGGTCTACGACGTTGTGGTGGATATCCGAAGGGGGTCGCCAAGCTTTGGTCGGTGGTATGGAGTTGAGCTTTCGGCGGAGAACCGGCGTCAAGTCTATGTGCCGCCAGGCTGTGCGCATGGATTCTGCGTGACCAGCGACCGCGCCTCGTTTCTGTATAAGTGTACGGACTATTATGCGCCGGGCGATGAGCGAGGCATTATCTGGAACGATCCGGCCCTTGCCATTTCCTGGCCGGTCACAACACCCATCTTGTCCGCCAAGGATCAAGCCTATAAGTCCTTGGCCGAGATGGAGCCGGAGTTGCCGAAGTATCACTCGGGTGAATCATGAGCCACTATGGCCATTGATTCCACAAGGACGGCTATGTTATTCACCGAGGCCATAGTGATAAGATTCCGGCGGCGATCACAGCACGACTTCTAAGCATAAGGAGGACACAATGGGGAAGAACTTAAAAGGGACCAAGAGCCACGATAATCTCAAGGATGCATTTGCCGGAGAATCCCAGGCTAATCGGCGGTATCTGTACTTTGCGCGGCGAGCGGACATCGAAGGATTCCCCGATATCGGAGGGTTGTTCCGTGATACGTCGGAAGCGGAAACAGGCCATGCGTTTGGGCACCTGGATTTTTTGAAGGAAGTCGGGGATCCTGCGACCGGTGTGGCGATCGGCAATACAGAAGCGAATCTCAAATCGGCGGTCGAAGGCGAAACCTACGAGTATACGCAGATGTACCCCGGCATGGCCAAAACAGCCAGGGACGAGGGATTTCCAGAACTTGCCGAATGGTTCGAGACGCTCGCAAAGGCGGAACGGTCCCATGCGAATCGCTTCACGAAGGGACTCGACAGCCTGAAGCAAGGCTGAGAAACTTGACAGGAGTCAGCGTTCAGCGGTCAGCGATCAGTTCATAGTTCATTTGGTCTGTCTCGTTTGTTTGGTCTATTTGGTTTGTCCGATTCAAACCAGAGAAACACAATAAACCGGATCAACCAGAGAAACGTGACCGGGGTTGCTGACCGCTGATTGCTTTCTGATCGGAGCAACGTGAATGGTTTGAGCCTGATTAACCCCATCGACCCTGCGCAGCTCCAGAAAAACACGCAGCGCATTTATGAAGTCTGCGATGGTTGCCGGCGCTGCTTCAATTTATGTCCGTCGTTCAATACCTTGCTCGACGGCATCGATCGGTATGAGGGAGACGTCGCCAAGCTCACATCTGCCGACCACCATCGGATTGTCGATGAGTGCTATTACTGTAAACTCTGCTACAACCACTGCCCCTATACGCCGCCGCATCAGTACGCGCTCGATTTTCCCCGCTTGATGATCGCGTGGAAGAAGCATCTGGCCTCGACGCGGGGCGTGAGCTGGCGCGATCGGTGGTTGATCAAGACGGATACGATCGGTTCTCTCGGCAGTATGTTCGCGCCGATAGCGAACTGGACCCTGCGCCTCCGGTTTCTTCGCGGGCTGATAGAATCGTGGGTCGGCGTACATCGGGATCGGCAGGTCTTGCGATTTTCTCCGGAGACGTTTCTCCATTGGTGGGAACGACGCGGGGCCTCTCAGGTTCCCGCTTCCGCGCCCAGGAAGGTTGCGTTCTTTGGGAGCTGCATGGTCAATTATCAAGCGACCGATGTCGGCAAAGCGACAATCCAAGTTCTCGAAAAAAACGGAGTGCATGTCGTGGTTCCCGAACAACGCTGTTGCGGCATGCCCTCGTTCGACATCGGCGATGCGGCGGCGATTCAACAGGCTGCCTCGGCGAATGTGGCGTCGTTTTTGCCCTGGGTGGAGAAAGGCTATGATATTGTCGCGCCGGTGCCCAGTTGCAGCTTGATGTGGAAACGGGAATATCCTGAGATCGTTGGGAGCGATGCGGTGCGGCGTGTAGCGGAACGGACGTTCGATATCAGCGAGTATCTGATGAGGTTGAAGCGAGACGGCGCTTTGGCCACTGATTTTCAACAGAAGCCCGGGCGAGTCGCTTACCAGGTTCCCTGTCATTTGCGGGACCAGAACATCGGATTCAAGTCCAAGGAACTCATGGAGTGCGCCGGCGCGCAGGTTGTGGTGATTGAAAAGTGCTCAGGCCATGATGGCGCATGGTCTGCCAAAACGGAGTTCTTTCCCCTCTCGATGTTGATCGCGCAGAAAGCCGTTCGAGCGATTGAGCAGGCTCCTGCCGATCTCGTCGCCTCCGACTGTCCACTGGCGGGACTGCAGCTGGATCAGGCCGGCGCCATGGCCCATGCCGGCGGCAGGGCGACTCGGCATCCGATTCAAATTGTGCGCGACGCCTATGGGTTAGGGCTATGAACCTCTTGACTCCCCAAGATCTCTTGTCCACGGCAGAGTACGAACAGCAGCGGGAGCAGTTCCGTTCGCGGATTATCGCGCTCAAACAGCGGCGCCGGATTTCGGTCGGGCCGCTCATCACGCTTATCTTTGAAAATCGTGAGACGTTGCGATTTCAGACCCAAGAAATGATCCGAGTCGAACACATCCTCGATCCCCACAAAATTCAGGATGAGTTGAACGTGTATAATGCGCTCATGCCGGTGGGCGGTGAGTTGAGCGCCACGTTGTTGATTGAGATTACAGAGCAGGACCGGGTGAAAGAATGGCTCGATATGTTCATGGGGCTCGATCACGGGAAGACCCTCGCAATCCACGCCGGAGGCGAGCAGGTATTCGGGGAGTTCGAAGGCGGCCACAGTCATGAAACCAAAATCAGCGCGGTGCATTTCGTCCGGTTTCGACCCACGACGGCCATGAAAGCCTCGTTTGCCGACTTGCGCCAACCGGTACTGCTTAGCGTGAACCATGGGGGGTATCATGAAGAGGCCTCTGTTCCTGGGAGCATGCGCGAGGAGTGGCTCTCTGACTTACAATAGTGCCGAGTGTTCAAAGTGAGAATGAGCCGATGTCGAAAGTCGTACTGACCAAGCGCCTCGAGTTTGCCGCGGCGCATCGCTATATCAAGGCTGAATGGGATGAGGCCAAGAACCGGGCGGTGTTCGGCCTCTGCTACAACCCGCCGGCGCACGGACATAACTACATGGTCGAAGTGACGGTCTCAGGCGAGGTAGATCCGAAGACCGGCATGGTTGTGAATCTCTTTGATTTAAAGCGCGTCTTGCTCAATGTGCTCGAAGAGTTCGACCATAAGAACCTGAACCTGGATATGCCCTACTTCGAGGGTCGGATTCCCACGTCGGAAAACCTTGCGTGCGTCCTCTGGACCAAGCTGGATGCACAAAAATCCATCGGCACACTCCACGCGATTCGGTTGTATGAGGATGAAGATCTTTACGCTGAAGTAACGGCGGCGGCCGGGCTCGACGTCGCCAACGTCACGCGACGCTACTCGTTCACGGCTCTGCAGGATGGCAATCAAGGGCGAGAATGGGATTGCTTCATCACGGTCCATGGCACGATCGATCCAGTCACCGGGATGGTGACGGATATCGGCGCGCTGGACCGCTTGGTGCAGGATAAAGTAGTGAAGGTCGTTCACCATCAGGATCTGCGCCACGTCTTCGACGCCGGGGCTGTCACAGGTGAGCAACTTGCCGAATGGATCTGGACGTCGCTCGTGCCCGGCATCTCATTGGGTCGACTCGCCAACGTTCACTTAGTCCAGTCCCGAGATCTCTTTTTCGACTATGCTGTTTGATCGGTCGATGTTTGTCTTATCGAAGCACTTCTTATGAAGAGCAGACTTGCTGGCGCGGTCATGATGGCCTGCTTCTCGTGGACGGTTATGGCCTGGTCTGCAGAGGATGGGGAGGCAATTGAGAGGACTGTCAAGGAAGCTGCCATGGCATCCGCGACTTTCTCTGAAACCAGAGACAAACAAGCCGTCTTGATACTGTACACCAAAGACTATGTCGGCATTCAAGATGGCGAGACGGAAACGAGGGATTCAATCGAGAAGTGGTTATCGGACTACGAGTCTGAACTCAAAAAAGGAAGCACCTTGCGCTTTATCAGCATTGTGTCGAACCTGCGTATTCGGATGCCTGGCCCAACGGCCTGGGCTACCTATAACTATGTGTTTCAGGCGGTCAGGAAAGGCGAACTCGAAGCGCAGGACTCCGGGCAATGCACCACACTCCTGCGCAAAGAAGGCTCAACCTGGTTGATTCAGCATGAGCACTGCTCCAAGACGCAACCGATGAAATAACGCCCGATATCAGAGTTAAATGGTCAAGTGTGTGACCCGTGATTTCTCGTTGAGTGCCAGGAGGGAAATACACGTGTGCGCAAGCTCAGTTCGGAATCAATCCCCTTAGGTCCTCTAAAGTATTCACGAACAATAGTGGGAGATGTTGATCCGCGTCAGCGGTGAGCGGCCGACCGATCTTCTCGTATTCGTTACGCTCCTGCAGTTTTTCCCAGATAAAGTAGACAGCCTAGAGGGAGGATTCCAACACACGGCTGATCTGGTTTTTGAGGGAATGGACCGGGTGGCTGAGCCAGGTTGAATTTCAACCAGGCCCAGCCACCCAACATACTTCTTTAATTTCTCCTTACCTGATTAAAGGCACCGTTTGGTTTAGCGTCGAGGTTCCTCTACGGTTTCCGCCAAGAATCGCCGAATTCAGACCGTGAGCTTCATTCGTATCTCCGGCCAGAATCGAAGAGTTTGGGCTTGTGACACAGTGATTAGATCCAACGACAATCCCACCGTACGAGGTGAAGAAGTTTCCGGTTCCCATGACGATATTGTGGGAACCCGTAAGTACACGGTCGCATCCTGCAGCATCGTATGTGACGGGGGTGCTTTGCGTTTCATTGTATCCAACAATGAGATTCCCGAGCCCGGAGAGCGCAGCACCACCATCATTGGTGGCATTTTTTCCGCTACGCACATGGAGATTGACCCCAGTAAAAACCACATGTGGCCCCTTCACATCATTCAGAGTACCCAGCTCAACTTTTACATATTTGGCCAACTCTGTAAGTACAGGATTGGTGCTGCCGCCGCCTCTGCCCGTCTCGATGGCTTTAAGGCGCTCATCTAGAACTGAGAGTTGGCCATTTGCGGTGGCCAAGGCGGTCTTCAGATTGGCGATCTCGGATTGCAAAGCCGTAATGGAGCCGGAGGCCCCTTCATTGTGATGGTTATGGTGACGCTCACGGTGGTCCTGGATCTTGTCTCTAAGATGTTCAATCTTTGACCGCAGCTGCGCGTTCAACAAACTATGCCGCTCATCTCCATCTCGGCTCGATGATCCCGCCGCCGACAGGTTGGGAACAATGAGTAACCCCATCACTAATAGGCTCACGGAAGCAACCCTAGCGTATCCTCTCATGACACACCTCTTGTTAATTGTGATGTAAAACCTAGCTCATCACAGGAACGATCTAAGTCGTTCTCAGCCGAGAAGAAGGGGCAGATTTTGTCCCTTCTTTGTGAATCCGCTTTCTCTCTCGGTCATCGCAAAGGGGCGCAAGGGCTGTGCCGAGTCGCAGATAAAAGGCTCGGCGTATTTCGCAGAGTTATGGGCATTCCATGTCAGGCCAAGCAACAAGGCGATGCCGATTTGCGTCGATGGGCGACAAAAGTTGGACTGTACAAAAAAGAGCTTAATAGTGCTCCCCTGAATATCTTATAGACTGTGGAAATGCCATCGAGGATAAGTGTAATGCTTAGGTATAAAAATTTATAACGGCACAGAGATGTGGCGCTGGCCGGAATAGCGGTATAGTTTGACGGTATTGGTGCAGGCTCAGTGGGGGGGTATGGGAGGCGTGCCTTCTCGTTGCCGTGATCGGTGAGGAGGAGCTATTTCAGCAAGTGATCCGAAATCAACGCGGCGAGTTCGTCCGGCTCCACCACTCCTTCGCGGGTGAGGAGCAGCTTGCCATTGGAAAAGAAGTGGGTCGTGGGGTAGGTCTCGAAGGTATGACTCTTCTTAATTTCGCGGCAGCGGCCTGGGACATGCATCTTGGCCTTGCCGATTTTCACGTCGGGAAACTTGGCGGCGGTCTCTTCCAGAATTGGATCGTAGACAATGCAGGGTTCGCAGGTTGCTAGGCCATAGGCGACGATCGACGCGGGCGCGTCGGTGAACTCCTTATAGTTTTCGTCCCTGACGTCTTCGACGATTCCAGGCATGGTTGAAAGTGCTGAGTGCTGAGATCAGAGAGTATTTCCCCCAACCTCAGCACTCAGTCCTCAGCACTGATTAGCTTAATTTCGCGAGCGCTGCGAGGATGTCCTTGTCCTCACGCGCCACCTTGATTTCCTGGACCTTCGCGTAAGCAACCTTGCCGCTCTTGTCGACGATGACCGTCGCACGCTTCGAGCAGTTCAACGGCTCGAAGTAGAGGCCGTACCCCTTTGCCGTGGTCCGATGGACATCCGACAGGAGCCGATGCTTGAGATCCATGGAATCAGCCCAAGCCTTGTGAGAAAAGAAGCTATCGCAGCTGATGCCGAACAGTTCTGCGTTAGCTGATTGGAACTTGGGGAAGTCGTCGGTCAAGCACTTGTTCTCACCTTGACAGACGGGGCTCCAGTCCAACGGATAGAAACAGAGCACGACATTCTTCTTGCCGCGATAGTCGCTCAGCTTCACGTCCTTCTGGTCCTGGTCCTTTAAGTTAAAATCCGGTGCGGTATCGCCCACCTTGATTTCTGCTGCTACGTCACTCATCTCTGAACCTCCTTCACTGGGTTTAATCCGGCCTCTCACACTGTCAGCTACAATTTTGTACCGTGTGACTTGGAACCTTGTCAACGGGTCGGAAGACCTAACGGAGGTCTAGATGACCCACAAGTCGATGAAAAAATAGGAGGACTATGATACTAAACGAATTTCTCGAAAACTCAGCATGCGTCCGGCTGGGGCGGCAGTGCGGTGGTTGGCAATCTCAATGTTCTGACCCAGGAGTTCGACGTGGATACGGCTTCCGACTTTTGGCGACTGACCGATTCTCGTCAATTCGTCTGCCGTTCCCCTGAGTAGATCGCGCGCGGGCTGGTCCGGGAGACCAGGGGGAAGAAATATTTCAAGTTCATTGACCCCGAACTTACTGAGGCCGAGCGTGTAGCACCAGGTCCGATGGCTCTGTTCGTCGTCGCCACGGATGACTGGGACGTGATCGCTGACGATGAACTCGGTAAGGGAACGATCTTGCCAATCCGAAGGGTTGACGTACTGGTTGGTGACGATATCATGGGCTGTGCCTTGCGAGAGGAGCGTGAGGCCTTTGGCGAGTCGTGCGGCAAAGAGTATGGTGTCCGGTGTCTCACGCGGGGAAACAAGGGAGGGGGCGACGGCCCCCATCACATCGTGCTCCCACGCCAATTGCTTCATCACATCGGCGACATGGCTCATCGGCAGCGGCATCACGACATGGGCCGACCAGGGGCCGTGCGTCGCTTGCCAGGATTCTGCTGAGCCTGCTTCGTAGTGGATGGCCAGCGGACCGCCGTATTCTCTGTCGTACCAGGCTTTCAGTTCGTCAGTGGCCGGCGCGACCCCCCGATAGCCGACAAAGTAAAGCGGGGGACGGCGTGAGGAAGGCTTAGGGGTTTTCTTTTTAATCCTCATCGTGGGGCGAGAGCCTATTTAGCGGACTTTCTGGCTTTGCGGCGGTCATCCGGATTGAGGAGCCGTTTGCGGATACGTAGACTCTTCGGAGTCACCTCAACCAGCTCGTCCGGGCCGATATACTCGAGTGCGAACTCCAAGCCCATTTCCCGTGGCGGCGTGAGAACCAATGCCTCATCAGTACCTGACGCGCGCATGTTGGAGAGGTGTTTCTCTTTGCAGACGTTGACGTCCATATCTTCGTCCCGGCTGTTCTCGCCGACCACCATCCCTCGATAGACCTCGACGACAGGGCCGATAAACATGGTGCCCCGTTCTTGGGTCATAAAGATGGCATAGCCGGTGCTGGTTCCGTCTTCATGTGCGACAAGAGACCCGTGTGTCGCGACCACGAGGTCACGCTCCTCCACCGGTTCGTATGCGACGAAAACATGGTGCATGATAATGGTGCCCCGAGTCTTGGCGACCAAGAGGTTTTTGAGCCCCATGATGCCTCGGGTAGGAATATGGTATTCCAGGTGCATTTCGCTCGGTCCGGCGTCGGAATGGATCAACCGCATGTGGCGCAACTCGCCGCGGCGTTTACCAAGTTCTTCGATCACGGTTCCTTGATAGGTTTCAGGCACCTGGATGGTCAGTTCCTCGTAGGGTTCGAGGACTTTGTCCCCCTCCCGGTGGACAATCACTTCCGGTTGCGAGACTTGCAGTTCGTATCCTTCACGGCGCATTTGTTCGATCAAGACGCCGAGATGCAGCTCGCCGCGACCGGCGACGAGGAACTTATCCGCACTGTCCGTTTCCTGCGCGCGCAACGACACGTTCGTTTCGAGTTCTTTAAAGAGTCGATCGCGCAAATGTCGCGAGGTCAGGTACTTGCCTTCCCGTCCTGCAAATGGGCTATTGTTGACTGAGAAGGTCATTTGGACGGTTGGCTCGTCGACCGTGACTCGGGTCAGTGCAACCGGATGTTCAGCGTCGGCAATCGTATCGCCGATGCTCACCTCGTCCAGGCCGGCTACTGCGACAATTTCTCCTGCCTGAGCTTGTTCCGTATCCGTCCGTTCGAGGCCGGAGTACACGGCGAGGTCTGATACTTTCCCAGAGAACTGTGCGCCATCCTTTCCGATGACAACCACGTTCTGCCTGCGGGCGATTGACCCGGATTGAATCTTCCCCACGCCCATCTTGCCCTTGTAGAGATCCTGAATCAGAGAGAGGACCAGGATCTGGAGCGGCGCATCGGCGTTGATCGCCGGAGCGGGAATCTTTTCCAATACGGTGTCGAGGAGCGGCGTAATGTCTGTGCCGGGCTTATTGATGTCGAGCGTCGCGGTGCCTTTGATCGCTGCGGTGTAAACGATCGGGAAATCCAGCTGCTCGTCCGTGGCGCCGAGATGAACGAACAAGTCGAAGGTCCGGTTTACCACGTCATCGATGACCGCATCAGGCCGGTCGATCTTGTTGATGACGACGATGGCCTTGTGGCCGAGCGCTAAGGCTTTCCGCAACACGAAGGTCGTCTGCGGCATGGGGCCCTCTTTCGCGTCGATCAAGATGAGAACGCCGTCCACCATGCGCAGAGTCCGTTCAACTTCACCGCCGAAGTCGGCATGCCCCGGCGTATCAACGATATTGATCTTCACGCCCTTGTAGGTCACGCTGGCATTCTTGGCACGAATGGTGATTCCGCGTTCACGTTCCTGGTCCATCGAGTCCATGATCCGTTCACCCATATCGTCGATTTTGCGATGGACATGGGTCTGTCGGAGCACGGCGTCGACCAGTGTCGTCTTGCCATGGTCGACGTGGGCGATGATTGCGATATTTCGAATATCGCTCCTGCGCTCTTTGGGTTCGAGTTGAGTGGTCACGGGAGATTCTGTTGTGGCTGTCTGGTCCATAGATATTGCTGCATGCTCCAAAAAAAAGACGCCCAGAAACCCAGGCGTCGAACAGCAGTATACCCGAAGCAAGATATCCGGCACAAGCGATCTTACACAAGAGAGTGGGAGTTGGCGCGCCGGTACCGGCTTGAATCTTGAGTTTTGAGGGTCTCCACGGTATGGTGACCTGGTATCCTTCTCAGCAAGTCAAGCCGCCTTCGAGGATAACCCCTCGCAATCATGATTGATCGGCCCGTACAACTCTCTGATGCGCCACGTCAACCACCGCCAAGGCGGCCCTGGCGTTGGTGGCAGATCTCACTCCTAGTCCTAGGGGCGGCAATCTTGCTAGGAGGGCTGATGGCGGGCGGGTTGCTGTGGCATTTCTCAAAAGACCTTCCCGCATTGGAGCAGTTAGGAACCTACCAGCCAAGTCTGGTGACTCAGGTTTACTCGGTTGATCAGAAGCTCATCGGTCAATTTTTCATCGAGCGGCGTATTCTGACCCCTGTGGCGGACATCCCTGAACGGTTGCGGCGCGCGGTCATCGCGGTCGAGGACGTCCGGTTCTTCGAGCATCCGGGTCTCGACTACATCGGCATGCTCCGCGCAGCCTGGACGAATGTGCGCCGTGGGGGCAAGGTCGAAGGGGCCAGCACCATTACCCAGCAGCTAGCACGGTCGTTGTTCCTCTCATCCGAACGCACCTTCGATCGCAAAGTCCGCGAGCTCATTCTGGCCTACAAGATGGAGTTGGTTCTGACGAAAGAGCAGATCCTGGAATTGTATTTGAATCAGATTTACTTCGGGCAAGGCGCCTATGGCGTCGCCTCGGCGGCTCAAACTTATTTTGGGAAAGATCTCTCCGCTCTCACCGTGGCGGAATCAGCATTCCTGGCCGGTCTTCCGAAGTCGCCGAACCACTATTCGCCGTTCAAGGCGTACGATCGCGCAAAAAAGAGACAGGAGCACGTATTGGCGCGTATGGAAGAGGCGAAATTCCTCACTGCGGCGGAACGTGATCAGGCTGCTGCGGAAATTCTCAATTTCCGGCGCCCCGGTGCTGAACAGGCTGCGCCGTACTTCGTGGAGTATATCCGGCAATTGCTGGTCGCCAAGTATGGTGAAGCGATGGTGTACAAGGGCGGGCTCAAGATCTTTACGACAGTGAACATGGAGATGCAGAAGGCTGCCGAAGCAGCCTTTGCGTCCGGCCTGCGCGGATTGGATAAGCGCCAAGGATGGCGTGGCCCGCTCCGAACAGTCGATGCGAATTCGCCGACCCCGCCCATTGTCGCGGTAGTGACCGATCAGGTACTAAAAGTAGGAGATTATCGCGAGGCGCTCGTCACCAAAGTGGCGAAGGACTATTATCTGGTGCAGATCGGCACGACGGCGGCCAAGCTCGCCTTCGACGATATGGCATGGGCAAAGCGTCGTCTGACCGGACTGGATACGGCAAAAGATATCGTCGTCAATCAGAATCTCAAACAGGTGCTGAAGCCCGGCGACGTCATCGAGGTGATGGTCAAGAAGCTCGATCGTGACACCGTCCACGTGCAACTGGAACAGACTCCCCTCGTCGAAGGAGGGTTGATTGCGCTGGACCCAGGCAAGGGGGCTATTCGGGCCATGGTCGGAGGCTACGATTTCAGCCGCAGTGAGTACAATCGGGCCGTGCAGGCCCACCGTCAGCCTGGATCCGCGTTCAAGCCGATCATCTACGCGACAGCGCTGAATCAGGGAATGAGTCCCGCGTCGGTGATCCTCGATGCGCCGGTTGTTTACGAGCAGGAACAGGATGAGAAAACATGGAAGCCGGAGAACTATGGAAGGAAGATCCATGGCATGGTGAGTTTACGGGATGCCCTGGCTCACTCGCACAACTTGGCGACGGTCCGGCTGCTAGACAAGGTCGGCGTCAAGAACGTCATCGATTTTGCGAAAACGGTCGGGGTCGCCAGTCCACTGGCGGCAGATCTGTCGCTGGGATTGGGGTCATCCTCCGTTGGGTTGATGGAGCTGACGTCCGCCTATAGCGTGTTGCTCAATCAAGGAAGCCGTGTGGAGCCCTATGCGATTGTGTTAGTGAAGGACAACGCGGGAAAGGTGCTGGAACAAGCAGAACCGCAAGCCTTGCCGGTGATCTCCAAAGAAACAGCCTATTTGATTACGAACATGATGGAAGATGTGATTCAAAAGGGGACCGGTCAGGCAGCCAAAGTGATTACGCGGCCGATTGCGGGAAAAACCGGCACCACGGACGAGTTCATCAATGCATGGTTTATCGGTGGCGCGCCGAACTTGATTGCTGGCATCTATGTCGGATTTGACGATCGACGCTCCCTCGGCGAGGCGGAGTCGGGGGCGCATGCCGCGCTGCCTATTTGGATCGATTTCATGCGGGAAGCGCTCAAGCCGCTTCCGGTCGTGGCCTTTACCATTCCGGAAGGTGTCACATTCGTCAAGGTCGATCCGGAGACGGGGTTGCTAGAGGATGGGCAGGAAGACCAGGCTAGTACCGTCGAACTCTTTACCAAAGGCAGCGAACCGACTCAAACGACTCAGCGGCGACTGGACCCGATTGATTTCTATAAGCTGGATCAAATCCCCGAGGGAGCACTGTAGCAAGATGCTGAAAAAGCCAGCCAGCGGCGTTCTCGCATCGTTCAGATCCTCAACGTACTCCAGAGGGTACGCCTCCGGTCTTCACTCGCTGCGGCCTTGCTGAACGGTTTTTTTGAGCATCCTGCGTAAATATCTGTCGTGCCATTTGAACGAACTATCGACGTTCTTGTATGTCTCGGGCGCCTCGCCGAGCAGTTCGAAACCCAGAACCCTCCCCCCTTCGGGGGTGTTCGCGGAATCAGAGGTAGCTCAGCCTGCCTCCGATTCTTGTCCTTGAATTGCCGAAAGGTTATTTGACAATGACGTATACAGAATTGCTCTCAGTTTTTCGCAGGAAATATAAAGACCAGGATTCAGCAGGTTTCAATTATTTTGATTTTTTACATGCACAGGGATCGCCCTTCAATGCGTTGTTCTATTCTCAGCTGTTCTGGCCTCAATTTGTAGAGATTGATGGAATGGTTTTTTTGCAAGGTACCATTGAGGATAGTGAAGACAAAAAACGATTGAACGAAGCATTGCATCGTTACAAGGGCGATAAAACGAAGACAGAGCAAGCATATAATCTTGTTGAAATTCCGTCTTTGTTTGGGAAAAACATTTCTGAAACTACTGATGAAGAAGACGCCTTCCTTGTCGATCGTTTAACGGAAATGTGGCGTTGTAGACTTGCAGTGGTTTACCCGGATCGAGAGTTCTTAATAAAAACTGTATCAGCAAAAGAAACTGGTGGTGAAATAGCTGTTATGTTTCACACCATTCGAAGTGAAGGTAGGAGTGAAGAAAAAGGGAGCAGGCAGAATAACTGATGACCGTGTTCCCTCTCGACTTATCCGTCAATCGTTGCATACACTTTGTCAGACCTGCAACCTCAGTATCTCCCTGAGAGTCTGTTCAATGTCCTCCGGCAAGGTGAGGAGGCTTGGCGCCAACCGCGCATACTGTGTCGCGTAGGGCGTGGTGCTCCCGATGATCTTCTTTTGCCGAAGCCGCTCGATCACTTGACCTGGCGTCATCCCTGACACTTCAAAGCAGACGATACCGGCTGACAGGTCTTGCGACATCGGTGTGTGCAACGTGACATGCGGCATCTTCGCCAAACCGTGCTTCATCTGCTGACTCAGCTCGTAGATGCGCTGAGTCACGCGAGCCTTGCCGATAGCCCGATGGAATGTGAAGGCTTCATCAAGCGCCCACCTGTGCTCAAAGGAATGGAATCCCCCCGGTGTCATGTATACGGACCTCGGTAAATCTATGGGCGGACTCACCTTCATCCAAATATCGTAGGCTTGAGTATTGAAAGTCGGAATGATGGGATTGGCCACAGGCCAAGCTCGTTCATGTCCCCACACGAGACCAGTACCTCTTGGACCAAACATCCATTTATGTGTCCCTGCAACCAGGAAATCGCACCCGACGTCGGAGAGACGGAAATCTTCGACACCCAACGCATGGACCCCATCTACGCAGAAGATCACTCGATCCTGCTCAGCACGGGATTCATTCAGTTTGTGAATCGCCTGGGCCATTTCATGGATCGGAAGTTTCAGGCCTGTGCTCGAATGGATCCAGGTCAGCGCGACAATACGGGTATTGGGTCTGATGTTCTTGATCAGATTGTCGAGTAACTCCAGGCGCGACACATTCTTGAGGGAATAATAGAGGGGGATCTGACGTACGGTGGCCCCGGTGCGTTCTGCACGAAGCCGCAAGGACGTTTCGGTCGCATAGTGATCGTGCAAAGTTGTGAGGATCTCCTGACCTTCACGCAGGGTAAGGCCGCCGTATAAGAGTCCCAGCCCCATGGTGGTACTATCCGTGAGAGCGATCTCCGTCGGATCGACTGCAAGATAATCTGCCGCAGCGCGCAGCACTGCAGCCTCCTGCTTTTCTTCCTGTTCGAACCAGTAGCCGATAGGATCGGCGTCCAATCCTCGCCGATGTCGTTCGATCGCTGCTCGAACCGAAGTAGGATGGGATGCGAGAAAAAATCCCGCTAGGTGAATATAGTCATGGGAGAGTTGAAATTGCTCGCGCACGGCTTCCCAGCTGTCAAGCTTCAGAGGCGGTGAACCGGCGACGGCAGTGGAAATGGGGGTTTCGGCAGCCAGCAGCGCCGCACCGATGGTCAAGCCGCTTCGAACAAGAAAGTTCCGTCTGTTGATCGCATCCATGATGCGTCCTTTCAAAAAAGCTCTGGTGCGTCTCACTCTACTGCGATGACTAATTGGTGAGCAAGCGGGGTTATGTCGTGGAAGGGCTCTCTTCAGGGCTGCTCAAAAAGGCTCTCTGACAAGGCCGCAGGGAGCGGGACGACTGAGGCGTACCCTTGCGGTACGTCGCAGGGAGGCACGCGACTGAGAACGAAGTCAGAGACCTTTTTCAGCAGCCCTATGAGTAGCTGTCGGTTGGTGGGCACGTGCACACAAGATGGCGATCCCCATAGGCTTCGTCGACACGGCTCACGCTAGGCCAGAATTTATGGTCGCGGACCCAGGGGGCAGGAAAGGCAGCTCGCTCGCGACTGTAAGGTCGATTCCATTCGTCGGCTGCTACGACCTGTGCCGTGTGGGGAGCATTCTTCAGAAGATTATTTGTACGCGGCTGCCGGCCCTCGACGATGTCTTGTATCTCTGCATGAATTGAGATCAACGCGTCGCAGAACCGGTCCAATTCGGCCCTCGTTTCGCTTTCCGTCGGTTCGATCATGAGCGTCCCGGCAACCGGGAACGAGACCGTGGGAGCATGAAACCCGTAATCCATTAATCGCTTCGCCACATCCATCGCTTCAATGCCCGTCGTCTCCTTAAACGGGCGAAGGTCGAGAATAAACTCGTGTGCGACAAGCCCGGACGTTCCTGTATAGAGAACAGGATAGTATTTCTCCAGCCGTTTGGCCATGTAGTTGGCGCTCAAGATCGCCACCTGCGTCGCCTTGGTCAAGCCGTCGCGTCCCATGAGGGCGATGTAGACCCAGGAAATCGTCACGATGCTGGGGCTGCCGTAAGGCGCTGCGGACACAGCTCCGATGGAGTCTTTTCCGCCCAGTTGCATGACCGGATGGCCGGGAAGAAACGGCGCCAAATGTCGCGCAGCCACGATCGGTCCCATTCCCGGCCCCCCGCCGCCATGGGGGATACAGAAGGTTTTGTGGAGATTCAGATGGCAGATATCCGCGCCGATGTCCCCAGGGCGACATAGACCCACCTGCGCATTCAAGTTGGCGCCGTCCATATAGACTTGCCCGCCGTGCGTATGGACGATCTGACAGATGCGCCGCACGTCCGCCTCGAACACCCCGTGGGTCGAGGGATACGTCAACATGAGCGCTGAGAGCCGATCACGATATTGTGCGGCCTTGGCTTCAAGATCGGCGAGATCCACATTGCCCTGCCGATCGCAAGCGACCGTCACAACTGTCATGCCCACCATCGATGCGCTGGCCGGGTTCGTGCCGTGGGCGGACACAGGGATCAAGCACACGTCCCGATGCTCTTCCCCCTGGCTCCGGTGGTACGCCCGGATCACCATCAGTCCCGTATACTCGCCCTGAGAGCCTGCGTTCGGTTGCAAGGACACGGCGGAGAATCCAGTGATCTCAGCCAGCCATGCCTCTAACTGATGGAACAGTTCTTGATACCCTTTCGTTTGCTCGATCGGCACAAAGGGGTGAAGCCGTGAGAACTCAGGCCAAGTCACCGGCAGCATCTCGGTGGTGGCATTCAGCTTCATGGTACAGGATCCCAACGGGATCATGGAATGAACGAGCGACAGATCCTTGACCTCAAGACGGTGAATATACCGCAACATCTCGTGCTCCGAGTGATAGCGGTTGAACACCTCGTGGGTCAGGTACGTGCTGGCGCGGGCGAGGCTCGCGGGGAAACGTGTGTCGATGTTGCGGCTCAAGTCCCGCACCTGAAACGGCAACCGATCATGGCCGGCAAAAATTTCCATCAGGCGGCGAATTTCGTCTTCTGTGCTCACTTCATCCAGCGCAATCCCAATAGAGTGGTCTTCATGCAGGCGAAGATTGATGCCGGCCTCGTTGGTTCGGATCAAGATGGATTCCGACTGTGATTTCGTCAGACGAACCAGAATCGTATCAAAATAGGCTTCCGCTGCGACCTCGAATCCGAGCTGCCGCAATCCCGCCGCCAACACCATGGCCAAACCATGCACGCGCTCGGCAATCCGCCGCAAACCCTCCGGTCCGTGGTAGACCGCATACATACTCGCCATGATGGCCAAGAGCACCTGCGCCGTACAGATGTTGCTCGTGGCCTTCTCGCGCCTGATGTGTTGTTCGCGGGTTTGCAGGGAAAGCCGGTAGGCAGTTTTTCCTGTGACATCTTTGGACACACCGGCGATGCGTCCTGGCATCTGCCGTTTGAACGATTCTGCGGTCGCAAGAAACGCGGCATGGGGGCCGCCGAATCCGATCGGAACGCCAAATCGCTGGCTGGAGCCTACGGCAATATCGGCCCCGAATTCTCCCGGTGGGCGCAAGAGGGTCAAGGCCAGGAGGTCGGTTGCGACGACCACAAGGGCGCCGGCCGCGTGGGCCTGCGCAACCAGCGCGCTGTAATCCCCGACGTAGCCGTCGGTGGTCGGATATTGAAGCAGAATGCCGGCCAGCTGAGGGTTGGAAAAATCGATGGTGCTCGTCCGTCCGACGCGCAACGTCATGCCGAGCGGCTCAGCCCTCGTCTGCATCACAGCAATGGTTTGGGGATGACAGTCTTGCGAGGCAAAGAACTCTGTCCGTTCGTGCCCGGACGAACGGGAAATAGTGAGACACATGGCCATCGCCTCCGCTGCCGCGGTGGCTTCATCCAGGAGCGAGGAATTGGCTAAAGGCAAGCCGGTGAGGTCGCTCACCACTGTTTGAAAATTCACGAGGGCTTCCAAACGGCCCTGGGCGATCTCGGCCTGGTAGGGCGTGTACTGGGTATACCAGGATGGGTTTTCGAAAATATTGCGTTGAATCACGCCGGGCGTCAGACAGTCGTGATAGCCCATGCCGATCAATGAACGGTAGATCCGATTTTCTGCGGCGATGGAGCGGATTTCTTCCAGCACGGCTTGTTCACCGCGGTGAAGGGGCAGCTCCAATTCCTTTCGCACACGAATGTCGGCCGGCACGGTTGCCTCGCTCAGTTCCTCCAGCGACTGCAAGCCGAGCGTGGCTAGCATCTCGCGAATGTCCGTGTCGGTGGGGCCAAGATGGCGATGGATAAACGTGTCGGTCGGGCTCAGAAAGTCCGGTGTAGCCATGGGGTTCGTCTTGTCCTTTGGGTATGTCTCGTTGGTTGAGAGTCCGCTAACCCATTCGAGACTCGCAGAATACCATGCTCACCTTCGATTCTCCAGGGGTTGTCCAGCTGTTTCTAGGCTTGCCTTTGGACTAAGAGTCACGTATGAGTGCGAACCATCCGAAGGAATTTCCAGTCCTCTGAGAAGCCAGACAACAGAAAGACATATCTCTGAGAGGCTATGAAACAACATGACATTCTGATCATCGGAGCCGGTCTGGCAGGAATGCGAGCGGCAATTGCCGCGCCATCGGATCTCGATGTCGCCGTGATATCCAAGGTTCATCCGGTGCGCAGCCACTCTGTGGCTGCGCAAGGGGGTATCAACGCCGCGCTGGGAGAGAATGATTCCTGGGAAGCCCATGCGTTTGACACCACGAAGGGCGGACTCTATCTCGGCGATCAGGATGCCATCGAGACGATGTGCCGCGAGGCCCCTGACGACATTCACGAATTAGAACGTCTGGGTGTCATCTTCAGCCGCAACAACCAGGGACAGATCGCCCAACGCCCATTCGGCGGAGCGGGATTTCCTCGCACCTGTTACGCAGCCGACCGTACCGGCCACGCCATCCTCCACGCCATGTATGAACAATTACTCAAGCGGCGCATCGCCGTGTATGAAGAGTGGTATGTCACAGCTTTGATTATGGAAGACGGCGCTTGCCGGGGAGTCGTGGCGTGGGATCTCATTCGTGGAGGGCTGCACGCGATCGGGGCGAAAGCCGTCATCTTGGCGACGGGAGGCAGCGGGCGTGTGTTCCTGACGAGTACGAATGCTGTGATCAACACTGGTGACGGCATGGCCCTCGCGTATCGCGCGGGCGCTCCACTGGCGGATATGGAGTTTGTCCAGTTCCATCCCACCACGCTCAAAGGCACGGGTATCCTCATCACCGAAGGGGCTCGCGGAGAAGGAGCCTATCTCCTCAATACATTGGGCGAACGGTTTATGAAGACCTATGCCCCGCAGCAGATGGAACTGGCCACTCGTTCCACTGTGTCATTGGCCATCGGACAAGAAATTGTCGAAGGCCGTGGGATCGACGGATGCGTGCTGTTGGATTTACGGCACCTTGGCCGTCAACGTATTCTTGAACGACTCCCTCAAATCAGAGAACTTGCCATTGAATTTGCCGGCCTTGATCCTATCGAAACCCCCATTCCTGTCCGCCCTGGCGCGCATTATCAGATGGGTGGTGTCCGTACCAATCAATGGGCGGAAACAGATATCCCTGGACTCTACGCGGCCGGCGAATGCGCCTGTGTCAGTGTGCATGGTGCCAATCGGCTCGGAGGCAATTCACTCCTGGAGACGATTGTGTTTGGCCGGCGCGCCGGAATTCGAGCCGGAGAATACGCTCGAACCGGTACACACCAGGCCTCGACAACAGATCAGCTCACCGTCGAACAAGGCCGCGTCCAGCGGTTGCTGGCACAGGATGGATCCGTCAGAGCTTGGCAGATTCGGGAAGAGCTCGGCCAGTTGATGAGTCTCAATCTTGGCCTCGTTCGGACACACGAATCCATGTCCGCAGCACTCTCGGCACTTACGGCGTTGACTCGTCGCGCCGCCTTCGTCACGGTGCAGGACAAAGGGCGTGTGTTTAATACGGATCTCCTGCAAGTTTTCGAGCTCCAGTCCCTTCTCGATGTCGCGGAGACTATCGTCTCCAGCGCCCTCGCCAGGCAAGAAAGCCGAGGGGCCCATTATCGGTCAGACTTTCCAAAGCGGGACGATGTCCATTGGCTCAAGCATACATTGGCTCGCCGGACACCCCTAGAGCCCGCGCTTCTGTACGAGCCGGTGACGGTCACCCGTTTCCCGCCCAAATAGGCATCGACTCCCAACCGTTTGATTTTCTTGCGCTCTAAAACTAATCCCTGAGCCAATTAGGCCGAGTTGCGCTCCTGGCATTTTGCGCTATGGTTGAATGGCTCCTGCGCTCGCACGAAAGTAGCTGCTCTGGCAGGTGGCCAATGATGCGAGCCATAGAGAGGAATTCTCGTCCATCATGACTATTGCCTGTCCCCTCTGTGCCAATACGAACGAAGTTCTCTCTCAGCCTTCCTTGATCAGCTGGAAACAGGTCGCCTGTTCTTCTTGCGATGCCAATTTGGTCCTCGTCAGGGAGTCCTCATCAAGAACTCCCCGGCGACCGCTGAAATCGGCCATACGGCTGATGTCTCCGTTGCCCGGAGCAAGACAGCGTGCGGCGATCGTCCGCTCACGCCTCTTCATCGCCGTCGCCACAGCGCTCGTGATCGGCATACTCGGCTACCTATCATGGGAAGCGGGATTCTTCGAAAGCTATATGCCGGCTGAACCGAGCGTGCTTCCATCCACCGCGCCGTTTCCAACTTCGCCGCGTTCGTTGCCGACAGCCGATGGGTCCGTGACGAAATAGGGAGTGGAAATGGTGCTGAGCCTCATCGACCGCGCAGTGCACAAGATAGACGCCGCCAGGATTCTCTGTTCTCCGGGACCATTCCCGTCTAGGTCCATGGTCGTGTAGGAAAGGGACATGCTGTGAATACTGCCAGAGCGATGGACGCAGTCGTCAGGCTGTCCTGCGCGCGCTGCTCCACTTCCCATCGGGTGCGAGATATCTATGCCCTGAAGTCAGGGATGAGAGCTTCTTGCACCAACTGTGGAGCCCCCTTCGTCGTCGTTGCGATGCCGGATGCTTCATTGAGCGGAGCCTCGCCATTACCAACGACCGCATCCAAAGGCTGATACCACTGACCGGAGCGCCGCCTCTGCATCCTGTGAAACTTTTCTCCAACGAAGAGTGGAAGGATCTCCGCGCTCCGTGCACACATCCAGCGTCGCCGCCACATCAGGTTCCCATAGACAGAGTTCAATAGGATCTCTCTTCGACAAGATTGATCCGCGCAGGTTTGGTATAATCCCTCCTCGACAACTATGCGCATTCTCGTCATCGAAGATGAAACCAAGGTCGGATGCTTCATCAGGCGCGCGCTTGAGGAGGAGAGCTACGCCGTCGACCTCTGTGAAGACGGCGCGCAAGGCCTTCAGATGGCCCTTCACACCAACTACGATTTACTGATCGTCGACTTGATGCTGCCGTCATTGCCCGGATTGGACATTCTCAAGGGTGTTCGCCAGGAAAAAATTCATACTCCCATCCTGATTCTGACCGCCCAATCGCAGGTGGACCAGCGCGTCAAGGGTCTAGACGCAGGAGCCGACGATTACCTCACCAAGCCCTTTGCCATCGACGAACTCCTTGCCCGCATTCGTGCCCTGCTTCGCCGCGGCTCCACCGAGAGTCCCGGCGTGCTCCAAATCGACGATCTCGCCTTGAATCCGGCCACGCGCGAAGTCACCAGAGGCGGCCAGCGGATCGACCTCACCTTGAAGGAATATGCCCTGCTCGAATATCTGATGCGCCATACGGGGCGCGTGTTGACCCGTCCGATGATCTCAGAACATGTGTGGGACCAGGACTTCGACACGTTCACCAACGTCATCGATGTCTACGTCAACTATCTCCGCAACAAGATCGACCGAGGGCGTTCAAAGAGGCTGATTCATACGATTCGCGGAAGCGGATACATGCTAAAGGTCGACTGATGCCGCTTCGCGTCAGGCTCACGCTCTGGTACGGGACCGCTCTCGCACTCATCCTCATCATCTTTTCAACCATCCTGTACGTGGTCACGGCTCGGAGCCTCCGCGATGCGGTCGATGAATCGCTGGTGGAAACCGCTGAAGCGGCCGTTCGGTCGCTGGAAGAACGCGGGTTTCTTCCACTGATCGACGAAGACGAACTCATGTCGCAGTTCCCTGAACTGGCGCGCATCGATAAGTTCTTCCAGATATTCAGTCCCTCCGGCACCATCACCATTCGCTCGCCGAACATGAAGCAACATGAGGTGCCTCTGAGCCGCCAGGCCTTGGAAGTCGCCTACTCAGGCCGCAGGCTTCTTGAATTCGCCAAATACCCCAAGGAGCCGCCGTTACGCCTCATCTCAGTTCCCATCATTTATCAGGGCAATCTGCTCTATATCATCCAGGTCGGCACCTCAATGGACTCAGTCGAAGAGACGCTAAACCGTCTTCTGTTAGTGCTTCTGGTCAGTATCCCCATCGCGCTGGCCGTATCGCTTGCCGGCGGCTGGTTCATGGCCGGCCGAGCCCTTCGACCGGTGGATGCGATCACGCTGGCCGCCCAACGTATTGCCGGAGGCGATCTGACGCAACGGCTGACTGTCCCGGCTTCGGCCGACGAAATCGGCCGTCTGACTAACACGTTCAATGACATGATCGATCGGCTCGAAACATCCTTTCGGCAGATTCGCCAGTTCAGCAGCGACGCCTCGCACGAACTGCGCACGCCGTTGACGGTCATGAAGGGGGAAACGGAACTCGCGCTCCGGCGCCCTCGCGAAACCGACGACTATAAAATTGTCCTGGAGAGCAATCTCGAAGAAATCGATCGAATGACGCGGATTGTGGATGAGTTACTCTTTCTTTCCCGGGCCGACATGGGCGAGGTGAAAATGGAGCGTCTGCCAGTCCCACTGGACGCGCTCATCGAGGACCTCCACCGGCAAGCCTCGCTGCTGGGGCAGGAGCGGGATATCCAGGTTGTACTACGAGCCACAGCGCCGGCAGTGGTATTGGGAGATGAACTCCGTTTGCGCGAGCTGTTCTTGAATCTTCTCGATAATGCGGTCAAATATTCTCGCCCCACTGGCACAGTCGATATCACTCTGACAATCAACCAGACTCACGCACGGCTGTCCGTAGCCGATCACGGTATTGGGATCGCGCAAGAGGAGCAGTCCAGGATCTTCCACCGATTCTATCGCACCGATGCCGCGCGGGCCCATACCAAGAAAGGCACGGGCCTAGGGCTGGCCATCTGCGCCTGGATTGTCGAATCCCATCTCGGGCATATCGAGATTCAGAGCAAGGTCGGCGAAGGCTCGACCTTTACGGCGGTACTGCCGCTGGCCCCTGCCCTCGCATCGGCTAAACGAGTATTAACGCCCTCCTGACACTTCTCTCATTGGGGCATGATGGTTGGCCCGTTCCCTAGCGGTGTTCGACGCGAGGGAATCGTTTGGTGCCCGGGTAGTGCTTTTGCCCCCATACGATGATCGCTTCCAATACCGGCTTCAGACCATCGCCCTTCTCTGTGAGAAGGTATTCATAGCGCACGGGGTTCCGTTGATAAGCCCGCCGGGTAATAAGGCCGGCAGTCTCCAGTTTTTTCAGTCTATCCGCAAGGATGTTTGACGCGATTCTTTCCGGAGAGGACGTAAATTCCTGATAGCGCCTCTTGCCCAATACCAGATCGCGGATAACTAACAGCGTCCATTTATCCCCAAGAGTATCCAGTACGGTGGTGATCGGACAAGATGATCGCGTAAATTTCATTTTGCCACTCATCGTTCAGGGTCGTCCGGCCACGCCCATCATCCTGCCTATTTGGCACGACCGAGCTACGGCACATAATGTAGTACAGATACTTGCATTTTGCAATCCACTAGGCTACAGTGACTTGTGAAATGCAAGTCACTGGGTTGCACTGCCAAGCCTGGAAGGATTTCCGATCTATGGACAAGCCGACAGCGTGGAAGATCCAACCGCAGATTTATAAGCAGGGTAGGGTAGGCCCACAACTGAAGAGGTATTTGCGCTCGTCACGCGGCGGTTCGGCGTTCTGATAAGAAAGGAGGACTGACCGATGGATCATTAGTTCTACATACGCGACATCCAATGTTCAGAGATCGAGGAGTCGATACGTCTCCATTTTCCAGGCACACGCACCGCGAATAATGCCCAACCAATGAGGAGGGAAGAGAGATGCCTTTATGGAAAGTCTATCATCCTGTCGGAGCGTTCACGGCAGAAGACAAAAAGAATCTGGCCAAGCGGGTTACAGCAGTGTATGCGAGTATCCCAATCCCCAAGTTCTATGTGGTGTTCATTTTTGAGGAGGTAGCCAAAGACTCCTGCTTTGTCGGTGGCGAGCTGCATAACAAATTTGTCCGATTCAAAATCGACCAAATTGCTAGGACACTCCCTGGTCCCGTCATCAGAGAATGGTGGACCAGGACACTCGATGAAGTCATTGCCCCCTTCGTAAAGGACAGGGGGTACGATTGGGAGATTTCCATTGATGAGACACCGTTTGATCTTTGGTCTCTTCAAGGGGAGCTTGCGCCGCCTTTTGAGTCTGTGGCTGAGAAGCGGTGGGTGAAGGAAAATAAGGCGAGTCCCTATACCTTAGCGGAAAAGCTGCCTGTCAGTCTCATGCTCGCTCCCGGAATAGCGGATCGTTAGGTTCCAACTTAGCAGGCCGTGAATGTTTGCGGAGAGTCGGACCCCAGAGAGATGACGTTGCCATATTGGCCGTCATCTCTCTGGGGCAAAGTTTCCACCTACAAGGACGCCTTCGCAGGTTCAGGAGCATCCGGTTAGTCGAACACGACGGTTTTTCTGCCATAGACTAAGACCCGTCGTTCAACATGGCGGCGGACGGCTCGGGCCAGCACAATCACTTCGAGGTCCCGTCCCTTTCTTACTAGATCATCGACAGTATCTCGGTGGCCCACACGCATGACGTCCTGCTCGATGATGGGCCCCTCATCCAGATCTTCCGTGGCGTAGTGTGCCGTGGCGCCTATAATCTTCACACCCCGATCATAGGCTTGCCGGTAGGGATTGGCCCCGATGAACGCGGGCAGAAAGGAGTGATGGATATTGATGACCGGATAGCCGACCTGTGAAAGAAATGTGCCGCTAAGGATCTGCATGTAGCGAGCCATGACTACGAGCTCGATACGATGCTCCTTTAGAAGGGAGAGGACTTGCTGTTCCTGCTGCGGCTTGGTCTCCTTGGTCACAGGATAGACGGAGAAGGGAATCTTAAACAGCTCGGCCCAGCCGGCGCAGGTGTCATGATTGGAAATGATCACAGGGATATCGATATGCAACTCGTCGCGTTTATACCGTTGGAGCAGATCCGCCAGACAGTGATCCTGTTTTGAGACCAACATCGCGACCCTCGTTCGGCGAGTTGAAGGGCGAACCTCGTAGCGCATGTCAAAGGTCTTTGCGACCGGAGCGAAGGCGGCAGCGACTTCATCGGGCGGAATCTGCAACCCTTCGGCGGCGAACTCCATGCGCATGAGAAACTCGTTCGTCTCTTCATCTGTATGATGATCTGAGTCGAGAATGTTCCCGCCAAAATCGTGAATGAAGCCCGAGACCCGGGCCACAATACCCCTGCGATCCTTACAATGGATCAGAAGGACGACAGATTCCTTTCGATGTGCCATCGTGGGCCTCTCTTTCCGATGAGAGTGGTCAGGACAAGTGTAGCAGGCGAACAACGATCCCGGCGGGAAATGATGCTAGCAGGATGCTCAAAAAGGCTGTCCAGCAAGGCCGCAGCGAGTGAGGGCCCGAGGCGTACCCTTGCGGTACGTTGAGGGCCTGAAGGAAGCGAGAACGCCGCTGGCGGACTTTTTCAGCATCCTGCTTAGGTGACGATGTGGCCTACGAGATCGTACAAAGCTGCGTCAGTGATCTCGACCTTGACGAGTTCCCCTGCTGTGGCGGCCCCATCGTTGATATAGACGACTCCGTCGATTTCGGGAGCCAGTCCTTCATGGCGTCCCTCGATCAGTAACTCCGTCTCTTCGGAGACCCCTTCGACCAAAACTTCCATTACGGAGCCGATACGGGCCTGGCCTCGTGCCGCTGCAATCTCTTCCTGCACAGTTAAGATGTCATTCCGCCGCTCGTCCATGACTGATCGCTCGATCTTGTCATCGAGTCCAACGGCCGGCGTGTCCTCCTCATCCGAATACAAAAACACCGCCACCCGATCGAACTGGGCCTCTTCTATGTAGTTCCTCAGCTCGTCGAACGCCTGCTCCGTCTCGCCTGGAAATCCCACGATGAAGGCTGTGCGAAAGGTGACGCCGGGAATGCGCGTCCTGATCCGATCGACGAGAGAAGTGATGGCCGCGCGATCACCCAGCCGATGCATCCGCTTGAGCATCCGGTCGTTGATGTGTTGCAGCGGCATGTCGATATACTTGGTAATCTTCTCCTCTCCCGCATAAAGATCCAATAATTCATCCGATACTTGTTGCGGGTAGAGGTAGAACGGCCTGATCCAGCGCAATTTTTTTACCTTGACCAACTCGCGGAGCAGCGTGACGAGGCCGTTGCGCAGACCAAGATCGACGCCATAATTCACTGTGTCCTGGGAAATGAGGTTGACCTCTTTCACTCCTTCAGCGGCGAGACGAGTGGCTTCAGCTACGATCGATTCTACCGGGCGGCTGCGTTGCTTGCCTCGCATCAGGGGGATCGCGCAGAACGTGCAATTCCGGTTGCAGCCTTCGGCGATTTTCACATAGGCACTGTGGGCTTTCCCAAGGCGGAGGCGCGGCACATCTGCGTCGTAGAGATAGGGGGGCTTGCTGATCCAGAGCCGTTGCTGCCGTTTCTTTGGCGCCAGCAGGTCCCGGCAAATCTCCGCGATCTTTCCGAACTCGCCGGTCCCCACCACGCCGTCGAGTTCTGGCAATTGCTTGAGCAGGTCTCCTTTATACCGTTGCGCCAGACAGCCCGCGGCAATCAACACTCGGCAGGACCCTGCTTCTTTGAGTTTGCCATGCGCGATGATCGTATCGATCGACTCCTGTTTGGCTTCTTCGATGAAGCCGCAGGTATTGATGATAACCACTTCGGCTTTCTTCGGGTCATCAGTCAGGGCAAACCCGTCCGTCACCAAGGTCCCCAGCATGATTTCGGAATCGACCTGGTTTTTCGAGCAACCCAGATTCACGAAACCGATGGTGGTTTTCTTGCTGTTTGGGCGAGAGGGAACGATCAATCGCGAAGACATGGGAAGCAGTCTACGGGACAGCTCAAAAGCCTGTCAATCTTGCGAGCAAGGGGGCGCTTCCTGACTACGCGCCTCCAACGAGCAGAGTCTGACCACACGCTTTGATCGAGAATTCTCTCCGTTCCTCAATTCCAAGGCACGTTCCCATGGATCCCCCGCTGCGCGCATCGAGCGACCACCGCTTTACCGTGGGGGCTATGCGAGCAAGGGGATTCATGGGAACGTGCCTTGCCCTCCTCTCGCCTCTTATGGCATCATGCCCCCCTCTTGGAGACAGGGATGGAGCATTTGCTCGAATATGCCGGTTCTGTGCATATCTATCTTGGACCCTATCGCGGGAATCCTATCTCTTTGTATTTGAAGCGGACAGAGACTGGCTGTCAGATCGGCCCTAAAGTCTATCCGTGGAACGACGTCGTGGGGAGTGGTGAAACGCCGAACAAGGCGGCTGCAGACTTCGAAGAGAAATGGAAAGCCAAAGGTCTCTCGGCAGATATGTACTCCGGCCCCTCATGGGAGGGAGGTATCAAGCCGGAGAAACCTGCTCCTCCCAAGCCGCCCGCTGCTCCAAAACCAGCAGTACCCAATGCGGCTCCAGTATCGGCGAGCCCAGCTGTCGCACCTGCGGCTACGCCTGTTGATGGTACAGCGGCTTCTGCCCCAGCTTTGGCGGCTCAGCCTGCAGACAAAGCGAACTAATCTTCCGCTATATAATATTAGGGTATACGGTTTGGAAGGTGGCCTTCAGAGGAAGAGCTGGCTAGCTTGCTGTGCTTCAAGCCGTATCCTAGGTAAACTACAACGCCGATAACAGTCCAGATGGCGAATCGAATCCAGGTCAGCCATGGGAGAAAGCTCATGAGGCCGAAGCAGGCCAGCATGCCAAGAATGGGAACGACTGGCATGAAAGGAAGCCTGAAGGGACGACGTTGATCGGGTTTTAAGTAGCGCAGAATCACGACGCCGATACAGACCAGGACAAAAGCAAAGAGAGTGCCGATATTTGTCATGTCCGCAGCATCGCCTATGGGAATCAGGGCGGCAAGCGTAGCCACCCCAATGCCGGTAAGAATAGTGGCATAGTGAGGCGTGCCATAGCGGGGATGCACGGTTGAAAGCCAGGGGCTCAAGAGGTGATCGCGCGACATGGCAAAGAATACCCGAATCTGACCCAGCATCATCACGACGAGCACGCTGGTAATGCCAGCTACGGCTCCGATTGCCACAATCGCTGCTCCCCATTTGAAGCCCACCTTATTCAGGGCGTCGGCCACCGGGGCGTGGATGTCGATCTGCGACACGGGGACTAGGCCGGTCAGGACGGCAGCCACGGCAATGTAGAGGACGGTGCAGATGCCGAGCGAGGCGATGATTCCGATCGGCAGATCCCGCTGAGGGTTCTTGGCTTCTTCGGCAGTGGTTGAGATGGCGTCGAATCCAATATAGGCGAAGAATACAATTGCCGCCGCGGCCCCGACACCGGCGAAACCTTGTGGCAGGAAAGGCGTCCAATTATCGCTATTTACGGCCGGCGTTCCCACGGCAATGAAAAAGAGGATGACCGCGAGCTTTAAACACACGATGATACCGGTTGCGCGGGCGCTTTCCTTGATCCCGATGACGAGAATCACGGTAACCAGTAACACGATAATGGCGGCAGGAAAATTTGCCACGCCCCCGTCAGGGCCACCAGGTGGGTGCGTCGCCCAGTGCGGCAATTCGATTCCGGCCAGCCTGAGCAGGTTATTGAAATAGCCGGACCACCCGATGGCGACGGCAACACAGGCCACACCGTATTCGAGAATGAGGTTCCAGCCGGTGATCCAGGCCAGGAATTCTCCCAGCGTGGCATAGGAGTATGTATAGGCAGAGCCGGCCACAGGAATCATGGTGGAAAACTCTGCGTAGCAGAGTGCTGCGAAGGCACAGGTCAAGCCCGAGAGTACAAAGGACAGAATGATTCCAGGTCCTGCACCTGGCCGGTGGGCATCGCCGACGATGGCGGTGCCGATCAGGACAAATATGCCTGTACCGATAATCGCCCCGATGCCGAGCGCAGTCAGATCCCAGGCCGTGAGGGTTTTTTTTAAGCGATGATCGGGATGGTCTGCGTCCGCGAGGATCTGTTCAATGGACTTGGTTCTGAAGAGTCGGCTGATCACCGTGCCTCCTCAGCCTGCGGGGACAGCGAAGGGCGCCGTAGGATCAATGAGGTTCCGTTCCATATAGGGTCAAGTATAGCAGGCCATTTCCGCTCGTCGCGGATGACTCGGTTTCGCTCCTCACGGTTCGCCGGGCTCACCGTCCAGTGCCACGGTCTGTCGCGCGGGCAGCGCGTAAAAAAGCTTCGAACAATCGCCGGTGGAGAGGGTGCCGGTCGAAGAGAAACTCCGGATGCCACTGGATACCGAGAAAGAAGCGGTGGGCTGGAGATTCGATTGCCTCCACGATACCATCGGAGGCCAAAGCACTGGCGATCAATGATGGCGCGACAGTTTTGACCGATTGATGATGGGAGCTATTCACCCGCATTGAGACCGATTGTACGATGCGGCGAAGCAGGCTCCCAGGTTCGACTGCGACGGTGTGGCTCAGATTCGTCGCTGGAGTTTGTTGCTGATGTTGGAGCGCGGTCGAGACTTGTGATGCAATATCCTGAAACAGACTGCCGCCGCAGGCGACATTCATGGCCTGCATGCCTCCGCAGATGGCGAGCAGCGGGACATCAGCCTGCTGTGACAGATGGACCATATCCAGTTCAAAATTCGCGCGACGTTCGCTCACGATGTTGAAGGGATAGCGCTGACGTTCACCGTACAATGACGGTGGAAGGTCCGGCCCACTTCCAGTTAGGAGGAGTCCGTCGATCTGCCGGAGGAGGCGCCGTCTCGTGGCCCGGTCTGCATGGAGTGGAAGGACCAACGGGACACCACCGAGTTCTTCGATGGCACGAATGTAGCGCGCGCGCAAAAAATAGGTGGGCTCGCTCCCACCCCATTCCTTCCGATCACCGGCATTGAAGTCTGGTGTGACTCCGATGATCGGTTTCATCGGCTAGCGGATGGGTTCCGGAGCAGAGGCTGATGCCGGCGCGTCAGAAGAATCAGCAACTCCTAGGAAACGAATGGGCCGATTGCCTTGTAGATGATCGGGGGTAATAATGTAGGTACCGAAGATGCTCGTGGTCCAGACGCTCTTGGCTGCCTGTTCATTCCCACCGGAAAGCGCATAGGCAAGTCCTCCGACAACGCCGCCACAGATGGCGAATGCCGCCTTAAATGGAAAATAGAGAATCGTGGAAACGGCAGAGGCGGCCTGCATGCCCGCGCTTGACGTGTCTCCGCCTTCGGTGCTCACGCTTGAGGGGGAGCCCCCACTTGTTTGACTCCATGCCGCCGGCGCCATTGTGATGGCGCACAGGACAAGAAGCAGGAAGATTGCCACCAGTTTGAAGCTGGAAATTTTACTTGGGCGGTTGGATGAAGACAAGTATGTGTTCACAGATCCTCCTCTTTCTTCACAGAGCGAGCTGAGCGGCATGGTGAGTTCCAGGGCGCTCTCGTCTGACGCAATTGGTAGTGCGGTTATAACAAATTCAACTCTACTTGCAAACCCCCTGCCGCGTCCGCGTGGGCGGTCTTTACGGAGCAATCACATCTCTCACTATGAGGTCCAGTTCAGATGCAACATACGACGTGATGAAGTTCGTCCGTTCGATGACAGCACCTCTGAACTCGGCGATCCCTAGATCGTCTGAGAGACACTGGTTCTCTTGAGTGATGCCGGATTGCAATGCCAGGTCCAGCTTGCACCAACAGACGGCTTGTGTAAATAGCTCAAGGGCTCGCTCTTGATGGGAGAGACGCTCTTCGTCTGCGAGATCGGCTAGGGCAAGGCTCAACCAGCGGGGAAAATCGATGTCGGCGCTGAGGCGATCGATCTGGCTCTGGGTGACCACGACAGAAACTTGGATTCCGCCCTTCCAGCTCCGTTTCTTGACGTTAAAGACACAGGCGCAGGTGAAGGGTCTTCCCTCCACTGGCTGCGGTCCGACAAAGAACGTCACACGGAACTGGGAAGACTCTGGTGCGTGCGTTACTGCCATGGCGCGCATTGTAGCATGATCGCCGATCCCAGCGGTCATCTCATTGACGCCCCGGCAATGCGACGATAAGATGCCCTCTACCATGACCATGGCCGTCAATCAGCGTATCGACGAGATTCAGCAGGCTCTGCGCGATGGCGAGATCGACGGCTGGCTCTTCTACGATTTTCGCGGCAGCGATCCTCTCGCCTATCGCATACTCCAACTTAACCCAACACTCCATGTGACGCGCCGATGGTACTACTGGATTCCAGCGGAGGGGGTTCCTGTCAAGCTGCTGCATCGCATCGAGCCGCATGTGCTGGATGCATTGCCAGGCCAGGCCGACTACTATGTGTCGTGGGAGCAGCAGCGGCAGATTCTTGCGCGCCTACTCGCCGCCGGCCTCCGTGTCGCGATGCAGTATTCCCCTCTGAATGCGGTTCCCTACGTGTCGCGTGTGGATGCCGGCACGATCGAGTTGATCAGAAGTTACGACGTCGAGGTGGTGAGTTCGGCTGATTTGATTCAGACGTTTGAGGCGCGCTGGACGGATCGGCAACTTGAGTCGCACCAGTTTGCCGCCGCAGCGTTGCGGCGCATCGTTGACGAGACGTTTAGTCATGTGCATGAGGCGATTACGCAAGAACGGAGTCTCACGGAATATGGAGTGCAGCAGTTTATTTTAACTCGTATTCGTGAGGCGGGGATGGTCACGTCGAGCGCGCCGATCGCCGCCGTCAACGCCCACAGTGCTGATCCTCACTATGGTCCGACAGAAACAGGATCATCTGAAGTCACTCGTGACGCGTTGCTCTTAATCGATCTCTGGGCTAAACGAAAGGAGCCCGGTTCAGTCTATGCCGATATCACCTGGACCGGCTATGCCGGTCAGACCATTCCGGTGAAACACCGCGAGGTTTTCGATGTGGTCCGGAAGGGACGAGATGCTGCCTTGGCCTTCGTCCAGACAGAAATAGCGGCCGGCCACCGCCCATTCGGTTGGGAAGTCGACGATGTTTGTCGGCGGGCTATCCAGCATAGCGGCTACGGCGATCAATTCGTCCATCGCACGGGCCATTCGATCGGCGAAGAAGTTCATGGCAACGGGGCGAACATCGATGGTTTGGAGACGCAGGACACCCGCCGTCTAATCCCAAAGACCTGTTTTTCTATCGAGCCAGGAATCTACTTGCCAGGCGAGTTTGGGATCAGGAGTGAACTGGACGTCTATCTTGCTGAGCGTGAGGCATTGGTGTTCGGCTTGCCGTTGCAGAACGAGATCGTCCCTCTTTTTTAGCCTTCCCCTTCCTTGACAGTGCCTCCTAGTGGCCTATAGAGTTTCAAGTATTGAAAAGCTAGATCGACATCGATTGGCTGGGACTAGGATAAAAGGACTCGCGCCATGTTCGGTACCATGGGGATCTCAGAGCTCATCATTATCCTCGTGATCGTACTCATCATTTTTGGGGCAGGGAAACTTCCGCAGATCGGTGAAGGAGTCGGCAAAGCGCTCAGAGGATTCAAGAAAGAAGTCAACGATATCTCTCCACCGGACGCGGCGCCGTCCGAAGCAAATCAATCGGCATCCACGCAGGTCCAATCTATGTCTCAGACTGGAGCGGAGCCGGCAATGACACCGGCACAGGCCACGGCCGCTCTGAAGCCTACGGTGCCCTATACGCCCGGGCCTGAACTGACTCCCGGGACCACTGCCGCTTTGATGCATAAGATGGCTGCCGCTCCCCAACCAGCTCGGTCATCGACTACCATAGCAGCACAACCAGTCTCAGCCCACTCGGCCGGACAGAGCCAACAGCCTCTTACCATGGAAGAACGAGCGGCAGCTCCCACGCCGATCGTACGGGCACAGTACCCGCCGCTTCCTGCAGGAGCCCAGACAAAACCTCAGGCTAAACGCCCATCGGCCATTGTCAACAAGGACGCCGTGGCCCGTGTGCAGGCGCAGCAGGCGGCGATGAAGACGAAGGCCGCGCAGCCGCCCGGCATTTTCCCCGGGGATATGCAGAGTTTGGGAGAAGGGCTGGGGGATGCGTTGCGGACGTTCAAGCAGGCTGTTACCGATGTTCGCAATTCGGTTGATCCAGAGATTCGGACTATCCAAGCCGAGATGGATTCTGCTCAGAAGGAATTTCAGCAATCCATCGAAGCGGCCAAAGACCTTCCTGCCTTACACGAAGAACCGCCGAAACAAGCGTGATCTGGGTCGCGGTTCTCATCAACCTGATCGAGACCGGCATCCTGCTCTGTCGCGGGTCATCTCGCACCATCGTGTGCGCAGCCGCCCTGTCAGTTCTCTGTCTTGCCGGTTGCGCTCAAGACTCTCCCCCTCCATCGAGAGAGCGCACAATCTCGCTCTTGTTGCAGTTGGTTCGCGATCAGGCGCCGGAGATGCGGCGGACGGCTGCAGAATCTCTTGGCAAGGTCGGCGACCCGCGAGCTGTGGATTCCATGCTCTCTCTCAACCACGATCTGGCAGCAATGGTTCGCGAAGCATCGCTGCTGGCCATGGGGCGCTTGAAACCCGCAGCGAACGAAGGCGTGGTCGCTTTGTTAGCACAAGCGCTGGAGGATCCTGCTGAATCGGTTCGGCAGGCGGCGGTGGTAGCGATCGGTGAGATCCAGCCTGACTCTCGATTATTGGAGCCTGTCGCAGGGAGACTACGATCTCCGGATGTCGCGATTAGGAGAGCGGTAGTCCAGGCATTGTTACAAGTCGATTCAAGCCAATGGGTTCATTCCCTCATTGCAGTTGGGCATGATTCTGATGCGGAGGTTCGTCAGGGGATCGTGGCGGTGATGGGTGAATGGGGAGGGGCGGCAGCCTCCCCTTGGATCAGACAGCGTTTATCCGAAGATCCCTCGCCCGGGGTGCGGGCGGAGGCGGCCTATCGTTTGGGAATACTCGGCGACTCTGAGGCGAAGGCCGCGCTCAGCACAGCGATTGCGAAGGATCCAGATAGTGGGGTGCGCCGCTGGGCGAAACAGGGGACTTAAACGATCTCGCGCGAACGATTCAATGCCTCAACGAGCTCTATCAGCTCTTTTCTCGCTTTTTCATCGATATTGGTAAACTGGACACCCATCCCTGGAAACAGCAAATGCCGTTCAGGCCTATTGCGGGTCCATGCGACTTTCGCTTTGGCCTTGAGCTTTTCCCAAGGACGATCGGGCAATGCAAACTCAACGGACAGTTCGGTTCCAGGGGCCAGCGGGGTGCTGCTCTCGATGAACAACCCGCCCGCGCCAATGCCGCCGGTCAAGCTGTCGAACTGTTTGCCCTCCGGGGTCGTGTAGCGAACCTTCACGGCAAGCGGAGCTCTCGGGTGAGCGCGCGCATGGGCGAATCGCACATCGTCGTCGCTGGACAGGATCTGTTCGATGACCGTTCCCCACGGTAGGCCACCGAGCAGTTTTCCCGTGGCACTGTGAAGCGTGATCACTTCCTGATCGGCATTCATCTCAAGGGTTTTACCCTCATGCCCTTCTGTCGTAATCACAGGAAGCTTCATGGTCAGATCCTTGTGGTCGTGCACGCGGGACGATTCAAGGGCAGATGGATACTCACTAGGCCGGCTGCTCGACGGCCTGAAGAGATTTCACCAATTCGAGCACGCGGTTACGGATATCGGGATTAATCTCCGTAAAGCGCACTCCCATGCCAGGGCTAAAGGTGTATTGGTCTGCTTTGGGGCAGACCCACGCGACGAGACCTTTTGCCGGCAACCATTCTTCCGGTTGTGCTGGCAGTGAAAATTCAAGGGCAAGCTTGGTGCCGACCGATAGAGTATTCGGACTTTCGATAAAGAGTCCCCCACCGCCGATGCCACTTGCGCGACTTTCGAACTGCTGACCCTCCGGAGTGATGTATTTGACACGGAAGGTGAGGGTCACTCGAGGCTCATTCCTGGTTTCTCGGCTCGCTTGGGGTTTACGATAGGCCAGAATCTGGTCGATGATGAAGTCCCAGGACAGGTTGCCCATAGGTTCGCCATTGATCCCTAGAAGTGTGATCACTTCACGGGCTGCATCAAGATCGAGGGTTTTCCCTTTGTGCCGAAGGCTTGACGATACGGGGTATTTCACACATCCTCCACGTTCAATCTGTACCGCAAGTATAGCGCAGCATTTCATCTTGTCGAGGAAAAGCGTAGAGTTATCAGCGCCGTCGCAAGCCAGAGAGGAAAAAGAGGAAGCGAGTATTCGAGAAGGGAAGATGAAAAGAAATAACCAAGCCGGGATGACCCTGGCCCGGAGGATTCTTGGTACATGCCCTATATGACTGAAAACTCAACGTTCATAATGACTTAGGCAGTCTTCACATCCTTATCTTGTTCGAAGATTCGGATGGGAGCGTGCTTGCCGAGGATGGCATCCTCAGTGATAAGGACTTCCTTAATCTGCTTCTGTGAAGGGGCATCGTACATGACGTCCAACATGACATCTTCGAGAATGGCACGCAAGCCTCGAGCGCCGGTTTTCTGGTGAAAGGCTTTCCGTGCGATCGCCCCAAGCGCGCCGTCCGTGAACTTGAGTTTCACCTTCTCAAAGGAGAGTAATTTCTCATACTGTTTTGTGAGCGCGTTTCTCGGCTCGGTCAAGATTCGGATGAGCGCGCGTTCATCCAGCTCATCCAAGGTGGCGACGACCGGCAGTCGGCCGACGAACTCCGGAATCAAACCGTACTTGAGGAAGTCTTCCGGCTGAACCTTCGCGAACAGTTCACCCAATCGCACGTCGCTCCGTCCGCGAACTTCCGCTCCAAATCCCATCGCCTTCCGATTCAAGCGCTGCTCGATGATGTGTTCAAGTCCGACAAACGCTCCGCCGCAGATGAACAGGATGTTGCTCGTATTGACCTGAATGAACTCTTGGTGCGGATGCTTGCGTCCGCCTTGGGGCGGCACATTGGCGATGGTCCCTTCGATGAGCTTGAGCAGCGCCTGTTGCACCCCTTCGCCCGAGACGTCGCGGGTGATGGAGGGGCTGTCGCTCTTACGGCTGATCTTGTCGATTTCATCGATGTAGACTATGCCACGCTCGGCCCGTTCCACATCGTAGTCTGCTGCTTGCAGGAGCTTGAGGATGATGTTTTCGACGTCTTCGCCGACGTATCCTGCCTCAGTGAGCGTAGTCGCATCGGCCAGCGTGAAGGGGACATCCAAGTACTTCGCGAGGGTCTGGGCCAATAACGTTTTCCCCGTGCCTGTGGGTCCCAGCATGAGGATATTGCCCTTCTGGAGTTGCACATCATCGGCGTCTTTGTCTTTGGACGAGATGCGCTTGTAGTGGTTGTGAACGGCTACCGAAAGAATTTTCTTCGCCCGCTCCTGTCCCACGACGTATTGATCCAAGTGGTGTTTGATTTCCACCGGCTTTTTGAGTTTCGACGAAATCTCTTCTTTGGCTTCTTCCCAATCCTCGGCAATGATGTCGTTGCAGAGGTTGACGCATTCGTCGCAGATGTAGACGGTGGGTCCGGCAATCAATTTGCGGACTTCGTCGCGGCTCTTTCCACAGAACGAGCAGCGGAGATGTCGATCCATCTTATCCGGCTTCGCCATGAGTCTTCCCCGGTTACTTGTCCTTGGGCGCGTCTTTTCCTGTATCGCCACTGACAGCCTTGAGGAGCTTCGGTGGCCTGGTGATGACTTCGTCGATGAGACCGTATCGCTTGGCTTCCTCTGCCGACATAAAGTAATCTCGCTCAGTGTCCTGGGATATCCTCTCCAAAGGTTGGCCGGTATGTTTGGCCATGATCTCATTGAGTCGTTCGCGGATTTTCAAGATCTCTCTGGCATGAATATCGATTTCTGTAGCTTGCCCCTGAAATCCACCCATAGGTTGGTGGATCATGACCCTTGCGTTCGGGAGGGCGAATCGCTTGCCTTTGGTCCCGGCGGTGAGCAAGAAAGCCCCCATGCTGGCGGCCTGTCCCAGGCAGATGGTGTTGATCGGAGGTTTCACGTATTGCATGGTATCGTAAATACCCAATCCTGCCGTGACACTTCCCCCGGGGGAATTGACGTAGAGATTGATGTCCTTCTCCGGGTCCTCCGCTTCAAGGAACAAGAGCTGGGCAATAATCAGGTTGGCGAAAATGTCGTCGATCGGCGCGCCAAGGAATATGATCCGGTCTTTCAGGAGCCTGGAATAAATGTCGTAGGCGCGTTCGCCTCGGTTCGTCGTTTCAATAACAATGGGGACAAGCATGCACGTCGTTCCTTTCCTCTTAGCAGAGGTGCTGAAAAAGTCTGCCAGCGTCGTTCTCGCGTCGTTCAGATCCTCAACGTACCCCAGAGGGTACGTTGAGGATCTGAACTCGCTTCGGCCTTGCTGGACGGTCTTTTTGAGCACCCTGCGTGCTCACAAAGTTTTTCCGCAGTCAGTAGCGCTTCCTGAAGAAGCGGTGCGAGGCAAGCCAGCACCGCTCCGCACTATCCCTGAATCACCGCATTGCGGTACACAAAATCCAGGGCTTTATCCACCAAAATCCTGGTGCGTAAATCATCGATGGAATCTTGCCCGCCGGCCTTGATCATCTTTACGAGGTCAGCCACCGGCATTTTGAGCTCCGACGCCAACCGTCCGATTTCAGAGTTGAAGTCGTCCTGTGTGACCGTCAGTCCTTCTTTCTGGGCGATCTCCTCTAATACGAGACTGACCTTCACGCGGCGCGCCGCTTCGTCCCGATGCTCTTGGCGAAGCTTTGTGGGATCCTCTGTGCCAGGCGATTCCTGGGCGCCGCCCTTCCGCTGCTGTTGTTGTTGCACGTGTTGGCGGATGATGGCCTCCAGTTCACGCTCCACCAGGGTTTCCGGGAGATCGAAGTGGTGGGTGTCCATGAGCCGCTTGACGATTGTATCCTTATAGCCGTCTTCTATTTCTCGCTTCAGCGCATGCTCCATCCCTTCTCGCAGTTTGTCTTTGATTTCTTGGAGCGAGTTGTAGGGGCCGCAATCTTTGGCGAATTCGTCGTCCAGGGCCGGCAGCTTCTTTTCCTTGACGGATTTGATCGTCAAGGTAAACAGGACGGATTTGCCGGCAACGCGAGGATCGGGATGGCTTGCTGGATACGGCTGGGAAATCTCGAGCGCGTCGCCGGCTTTCTTCCCTCCGACATGCGAATCGATTTCCAAGCCCAAGACGGATGCCTGGGATCCAACCTTGTGGAGTTGGCCTTCTTTCTTCGTTCCTTCCAACGGCGTCCCATCGAGCGTGCCGTGCAGATCCAACACGATATAATCTCCGTCCACAATGGCGTGGTCAGACGGCACTGCTTCCAGGCGGGCCTGTTGCTCGCGCAAGACCTCTAGGCCCCGGTCAAGCTGTTCCTCGGTGACGGTACGCTTGTCGGGCTTGAGCGAGATCGGACTCGGCGCTTTATAATCCCGCAACTCGATGTTCGGCTTAATCTCGACGGTTGCAGTAAAGGTAAAGGGTTCGTTCTTCTTAATCTTCACTCGGTCCAACGGGGGGATCTCAACGTGGACCGGCACAATTCCCGCTTGGCGGACGGCCTTCTCGTAGAAGTCCGGCACGAGGGCTCGGATCACATCCTCTTCCACGGTTTTGGCGTAGCGTTTTTCCAGCAAGGCCAAGGGTACCTTGCCGGGGCGGAACCCCGGGATGTTGACCTGGCGGTTCAGCTCGACATAGGCCCGGGCAAACCGTTGTGTGACTTCCTCTGCCGGCACCTCGATCTTGAGGGCGCGTTTCATCGGTCCTAGTTCGGTCATTTCCATTTTCATCGCCGGCACGCACCCTTTTCCTTGTAAGAAGCGTTGCGCGGATCGTTGAGCCGTCGCCGGCTGCCCGGCCATGATCTGGTGCGAGAGGGGGGACTTGAACCCCCACGGTTACCCACGAGATCCTAAGTCTCGCGCGTCTGCCAGTTCCGCCACTCTCGCAGGGTGGGATATGCGGGAGTCGACTTCAGCACAATGAACAAACAAACGAAAAGACCAGTTTCAGAAGGTATTTTGTACCGTTGGACGCAGTCCACTGTCAACCCATACTCCTGTGGGGGGAAAGATAGCAACAGTCTTTAATGACGGGTATAATCAAGCCGCTTACGTCATGGATCGCCAGCTTACCGGTTATGAGGTACAGCGTGTGGATTGCGCGGCTCCTCTTAGTCCTGGCTTTCAGCATGATGGCCCTTCCCTCTTCTCATGTGTGGGCCTACCGGGACTATTTCACGCCGGAGCAGAAAGCGTTGCTGGACAAAGTTCAGACCCTGGGCATCGAGGCGATTGCGCTCACAGATAAGGGAACCGCTGACGCGACGCCGATTGTTGATCTGGTCGCTCGCCGGATGGGTGAATTGGGATACGGGGTCGTGCGCGAACCCAACCAACCGCATGATGTGGTGATCAAGGTCAAATGCGAACAGCGAAAAATATGGGAAGGCACAACGGCATCCGGTGGCGACGCGGATTTGCCCGATGCCCCATCTCGGCTGTGGAAAGGCCCTGCCTGTCAGGTGACTTATCTTCTCGGCAACATGAAGGTCAAATGGCAGAAAGAGGTCCGAACCGAGTTTGAAGATGCTGGACAAGCCGCACAATCGGCCAACGCGGGAGATCCGGGAGCCTATGCTATGAGCAAACTGAGGGAGGCGCTCGAAACGTACGAGTTTCCCTTGTTGCTGGCTGCTGAATGGGGTCAGCCCGAGCGCCTGTTGACGGTACTCGATCGATCCGATACGCCGCAGGCCAGAAAGATAAAAATTCTCTCTCTCTTAGGCGAGATGCAAGCCGATGAGGCTCTGCCCAAGCTGAGGGAGGCGCTCAAAGACCGTGATCTGGCGAAGCAAGCGATCGGGGCAATGAGCAATCTCGGCAAAGAAGGCATCCCGCTGCTCGTCGATATCATGAACACGTCTCCGCAGCCGGAATTGCAGGCGGCGGCAGCCAAGGGTCTGGGTCAATTGGGCGGGATGCATGGCGATGCCTCCGTGGTGCCGCCGTTGCTTGTCAAACTGCAAGATGCGAAGACCGACTGGTCTGTGCTTACGGAAGTGGCCTGGTCGCTCGGCAAGATTCCGGATAAGCGATCGATCCAACCGCTCTACGATCTCGACAAGAAATTGCAAGCCCTGCGCGATCCGGAGAACATCTCGTTGAAGAAACTCAAAGAAGCGGTGTTCTGGGCGATCAAACAGTGCGATACGTGGGATCAGTACAGCTGAAGCCTGCTACCGGCCAAAGGCCCCGGTCTGCGGCCAGATCTTTTCAGGCCTATCTCTAGCCGCCTGTTTTCTGTGTTGGATTGCTCCGCTTCCTCTGATAGTGGGCGGCCACTTTTATTCGATTGCCACACAGCTGCATGCTGCACCAATTGCGGGTATGATTTTTGGTCGTATCATAGAAATATAAGATGCAGACCGGATTTCCGCATTTCTTGACCAAAGACAACTTGCCTGAACAGAGCAAGTCGCTCGCAGCCTCGGCGAGCGGGGCGAGGAACCCTTCCTTCTGCGTGCCCTGTGACTGAAATTGTCGCACAAAGTGCCCCTTTGCGTTAACGAGTTGTGGGTAGCCGGGGCATCGAGACAGAATGTGGTTGATGGATGCAACCACCGAATCAGGAACAGACTTGTGGGCGACGATTCGCGCAACCATTTCGCGCAACGTTTTACGGAACAGGATCCCCTGCTCAAACAACCGCTCTTGCTCCTTGTGACTCCACTGTTTCATGACAACTAGGGCTTGGACTTTGTCTGCCAGGCCGGCTTGAACCAGCCAAGCGATCAGATCTTCCCATCCACTTAAAAGGTCTGTCGGATTTCCCTGCACGATCATCTGTGTGTTGATGAAATCCAAGCACCGGTGGTTGCCCACAAACAGGAACGGCAGCCGTAATCGTGCCCGGTCCGTTGTCATGTATTCCTCACGTTCGGTTCTACTCCGGCAAAATGATGCTTGACAGGTTAGCTTCAAAATAGTATAACTGTCAAAGTTAAGTTTAGACGGTTACTACCTCAGGTAGCCAAGGAGCAAACGATTTGAGCCGCCAAGTACATTTCCAGAGATGGCATACACCCAGCACCAACAACCCTATCCGAGGAGGACTCATGAAAACCGCGATCATTATTCTGTCCGATCCGAAGAGTGGTTCAGAGGAAGCGCTTGGGCGAGTCTTTAATGCCCTGGCCCTCGCGTCCGAATGTAAGCAGAAAGGTGATGAAGTTGCCGTGGCCTTCAATGGGACCGGAACGCGGTGGCCTGCTGAACTCACAAAGTTGTCGCATCCGGCCAACGGTCTCTACAATTCGATTCGCGATATCGTGCAAGGCGTCTCGTACGGCTGTGCGGAAGTCTTCGGGGCAACGGAGAGCGTCAAGTCCTGCGGGGTGCCGATGGTGAAAGACCATGCGCTGGCCGGAACTGAAGGACTCCTGAGTCTCCGACGTTATGTGGCAGAGGGATGGAATACGATCGTGTTCTGAGTGAATTCCCGGGAGGTGGCAGCAGGCTGCTTTCTGATCATTCTGGAGTTGAAGGCCTACAGAGGAAAGCGATGGCGGCAAAATATCTCGATCTGACGTTTACAGACGCGGTGTGCCGTGCCCAAGCCGAATATTACGGGAGAGTGGGTAAGGTCGTGGACGTTCCCGAGCGAGATTCCCTGAGCCAGGCAGAAGCCGAATATATTGCAGCCCGGGACAGCTTCTATCTGGGTTCAATCAGCGAAAGCGGATGGCCGTACATTCAGCATCGTGGCGGGCCTCAAGGGTTTTTGCGGGTGATCAACGAGACGACGCTGGCCTTCGCCGACTATAAGGGGAATCGACAGTTGCTCACGACCGGCAATGTCTCAGTGAACGACCGAGTGGCGCTGTTTCTCATGGACTACAAGAACCGAGCGCGCTTAAAGATTCTTGGTCATGCCCGCGTCGAGGATGCTCGGGCTCATCCAGAACTTGTTGCGCAGCTCGCTGATCCAAAGATGCAATCGGTGGTGGAGCGGCTGGTCTTCATCGACGTCGTCTCATTCGACTGGAATTGTCCGAAACACATCACACCTCGGTATTCGGAAGAAGATGTTGAAGAGTATGTGGGTCCGTTGAAGAAGCGAATTGCCGAGCTCGAGGCCCAACTTCATACGGTGAAATCGTGAAGGCTTTCTGTCAATGAGAACCTTCCTCCGTTGAAGCCCGCCTGCTAGTAAGTATGAGTGGGGTTGTGCCTGCGGCCCTGCAAATCACTCGAACAAGAGGGGAGGGGACCGGAGTGGTCTAGGTGCCTTCCTTGCTCGCAGAACGCGCACGATAGGAATGTGCTCGTTCGATGCGCTCAGTGGAAGGAAACCTTGGCCAACTCCTTTCAATGCTTTGGAAAGGGGTAGAGGAAAAGAAAGATGGCCTGGCGATTCCCTGTGCTCGCGCAACGCACGGTTGCAGAAGGATGGGCCGGCCGGCTGTCCTCTCATTCTATTGTGCGGGGAGTCGCGAGGGAAATGACCGCCATCTGTAACGTGCTGGGCAAGGAAAGCCGGCGTGTTACAGACGCGCCGGCTTGGAGCGGGAGGAATCTGTCTCAGACGCTACTTGCCCATGGCGGCGTCCTTGAGCTTCTTCCCCTCGTCCTTCGTTTCTCCCGCGTTTTTCATGGCATCCTGCGCTTTCATATCCTTGGCGCTTTGTGTTGTCTCACCGCCCTCTTTCTTCACGTTCTCGGCCTGACCCTTCACGGTTTCAACCTTCTTCTTCATGGCGTCCATGTCAACGGCCCATGCTGAAGCTGTGAGACCGAGCACAAACACCGACAAGGCCGCGCACACTAGGGCCATTCTCGTTTTCATCGCATGCCTCCTTTTCGTTGATATCACCGATGAGCCTGGGAGGGGCAGCGACAATGTCGCTGCCTCCTCCGATGCATCGAGCTGTTACTTGACGACGCTGATTTCAACGCGGCGGTTCTTGGCCCGTCCTGCATCGGTCGTATTCGGCATCACCGGCTTGGTATCGGCATACCCATGCGTCGTTGCGGCGCCAAGGCCGCCTTCGGTCAGCGCCTTCGCCGCATTGGCCGCACGGGATTCAGAGAGTTCCTTGTTCGTGGGGAACTTCTTTTTCAGTGCGCCCCGGATTGGCACGTTGTCGGTATGACCGTCCACCGCCACCTTGTACTCCGGGAAGTCCTTCAAGACTGTCCCGACTTGCTTCAGCGCATCGGCGCCCGCCGGCTTCAATTCATCTTGGCCGGAACCGAACAGGTAGCCGGAAGCCAGGTTAATCATCAACCGCTCGTTATTGAGATCGACGGTGATGTCACCCTTCTCGATCTCAGGCCGAAGCGCCCGGATCAAGCCACGCTGAGCTTCTTTCAGTTTCGCCATCTCCGCAGAGAGTTCGCCGCGCAGGCCGGCCAGTTCTTTGTCACGGTCGGCCAACTGCGCTTCGAGATCCGCGTTACGTTGTCTTGCAGCAGCGAGATCTGCGGCTGCTTTGTTTTTGTCGCTGTTTGCCGCAGAGAGCTGGCTGGCCAGCATGGCAGAATCCCCGGCCCCGGAGCGAAGCGACGCAATCTCCCGATCGCGATCGGCGAGCTGCCGATCCAGATCGTTCACACGGCTGCTCAAGACGCCGTTCTGTTTTTTTGCCGCAGCCAATTCGTCAGCCAGTCGTTGACGATCAATCGCGGCGTAGTCGGTCGTATCTTTCGGTGGATTGCAACGAACATCAGCCCAAGCTGTCCATCCGTGAGTCTTATCACAAATGGGGCTCAAATCCGCGTTCTTGACGCTCTTCTCCATGTTCCCACAGCCTGCCAGAGCGGCCAAGCTTGTGACGAGAAGGGCGGTTTTGAATGCCTGCATGATGATCTCTCCTTTCTGAATTGCGCGGGTTATCGATGCTATGAATGTTTCCACTCCCGCATCGTGGAAAATCCCTTGCAACGGTGTCTTCTAGTGGCGGCCTTTCAGGGCGTCACGGATCTCCATCAAGAGTTTTTCTTCATTGGTCGGCCCTGGCGGTGGAGCCGGAGGCGCCGCTGGCGCTTCTTTCTTGAACCGGTTGACCTGCTTGACCAGCATGAAGATTGCGAACGCAATGATAATGAAATCGAAGACGGTTTGCAAAAACACCCCATAGTTGAGTGTCGGAGCCCCCGAGGCTTTCGCTGCGACGAGCGAGGGTTGAGTAGAGCCCGAGAGGGTGAGAAACAGCCCCGTAAAGTCGACGCCTCCCAACAGCAAACCGATGGGCGGCATCAGTACGTCACTGACCAGGGAGGAGATGATCTTCCCGAACGCTCCTCCGATAATGACACCGATCGCCATATCGAGCACGTTGCCCTTCATGGCAAAGTCTTTAAATTCTTTCAGCATTGTTCTTCCTCCAAGGGTTAGAGTGCATAGCATAGGCGACAGTCGGCACTACCGTGTTTTGGTCGTATCGAAGCTGTACCCAAGGGTCAGGAGGTACAAGTTGTCCGTATCCCCGGTGCCCTGCGCCGGAGTGCTGTTATATCGGGTTGTCACTTGAATGCCGCTTACGAAACCCTCGAATATTCTGAAACGGACGCCGTTGTCCATCGTCATATAATAACTTTTGGTATTCTGTAAGGAAGGGTAAAATTCCTGGAAGTGGTAGAATGTCATGCGCTCATCCAAGATCGGCCAGTTGAGCCTGACTGCCCACCGGGCGCGGAGGGACGATTCATCAGAAGCCGTGGTAAAGTCCTCATTGAAGTAGGAAAGCCCGGCCTCGACATAGAGCGTCACGTCTTTGAGCCAGGGACTAGCATAATCGCCCTTTTCGATAAATTGATAGCCTGGACCGGAGGAAAGGGCAGTTCGCAAATTGAGGTCCTGAAAGTGATCCTTTTCAAAGTAGGCGGATGCGAACCAGAAGAAGCGTTTGGTCATAAAAAAATCCATTTTGATCAACCCTCGCGCGTTTCGAGCAGAGAGCTGGTTGTCTTTATCACCGTAGACGTACCGACCGTTGAGCGTCAGGCGGAGCTGTTCACTCCGAGCAACGAAGTCTCCGAGGAAGCTGGCATTTCTCAGATGGCTGTTCCCGGTTGCTTGTGTGTAGCCCCCGGTCAAGGTGCCTTTATAGATGACCGGGGCTTGCACGATTGGATTCAGAGCGGTGATCGAATCCAGCGGAACCTCCATCGTTCCCTTCAGCGGCTCAGCTCGCACATTGATGGTTCCGTTGGGGCCCTCGGTAGCCGTGCCGATCAGCACGGACCCTTCCTTGAGATGAAACGGGATTGGATGGTTAATGGCAAGTTTCTCCACATTGTCCCATTTTATCTTGATGATATTATCCGCCGCAGCCGTCGTCTTGACATAGAGCACTCCGTCGGACATTTCGACGACTTCGCCATAGAGCACTCCGCCGTCTTTCAACGTGATCACGTCAGGGAGTGCAGAAGTGGCGGGAGTGGCTGCCACCGCTGGAGCATCCGCGGCCTCGACAAGTCGTGGCGCCATCAGACATATCAAGAGAACAAAAAACCAGAACCCCTTCTTCATCGAGCCCTCCGTACCAGATGAGTGAATGCCCAGGATTCCATCCCCGCGTTAGGATGCGCATGGAGAGGTGGTGCTCGTCAGCCCTAACAAATCTGTAGGTGTATAGCCCAATCCTATATTCGATTACAAGGATAGACACCACGATGATACAAACTGATACGCGCAATGAGAGCATCGCATGTAGAGCAATGTTGCCGGAAATAAGCAAGGCCAATGCCATTGACAGCGATAGACACATTTCACTAAATATCCTTACAAATGCATGACTGGTTAGACTGGAGAATATGAGGGTATGGTCCATCATCTCTGTGGCTGATTTGGTGTAGAGGAGAGCTATTCCGCCACAGAGAGATGGCGAAAGAATCGCGACAGGTTCGAATACGGAAAGAAGATGGAAGCCGAAAGCATGATGGCTGTCACCAAGAGGATACCAGGATACCCAGTCCGATGAGAGTCCTCATCGTTACATCTTTTCCTGAGTTCTTTAGTAGGAAAGGGAGCCGGAAAGGTCAAAGCTCTGGCGACGAGCACGGGCGGTCATCTTGCTGGTCATCAGACCGCGTGTTAAGATGCCGCCTTGCAAAAATCGGCGTGGAGAGGTGCGAGAGTGGTCGAATCGACATGCTTGGAAAGCATGCGTCCCAGCAATGGGACCGTGGGTTCGAATCCCACCCTCTCCGCCACTCAAAGAAGTGCTGAGTTATGAGTGCTGAGACTCAGAGAACAGGATATGCCAGCCGTTCGCTTGCTCAGCACTCAGTTCTCAGCACTTTGAACTCGAAGAAGGGGCTGGGCCCTGTGCAACAGAACCCTGTGAACCCCGCCAGGTCCGGAAGGAAGCAACGGTAAGCGGTCAGTTCTGTGTGCCGCAGGATCACCTGGCCCCGCTCTTTTTTGAAACAGTGCTGAGTGTGAGATTCAGAAAACAGAGTACGATTGGGCGTTCGGTTGCTCAATACTCAGCACTCAGATCTCAGCACTCTACTGGAGCATAGCGACGTTGGATTACCAAGTTTCAGCCAGAAAATACCGTCCGGGCGCGTTCGATGACGTGATCGGACAGGCACACGTTGTTCAGACGCTGGTCAATTCCATCGCCACGAAACGGATTGCCCAAGCCTATCTCTTTTCCGGAACCCGCGGCGTAGGGAAGACCACGGTTGCCAGAATTCTCGCCAAGGCGCTCAATTGTGAGCGTGGGCCGACCGGGACGCCCTGCGGCGCCTGTTCCAACTGTCTCGAAATTGCACAGGGGACCTCTGTCGATGTGATGGAGATCGATGGGGCATCCAATACGAGCGTGGACGATGTGCGCGAGATCCGCGAGAACGTCAAGTTCGCCGCGTTTCGTGGGAAGTACCGAGTCTACATCATCGACGAAGTTCACATGCTGTCGAATTCGGCCTTCAATGCCCTGTTGAAGACGCTGGAGGAGCCGCCGCCGCATGTGGTGTTTATCTTCGCGACGACAGAGATTCACAAGATTCCGGCCACGATTCTTTCCCGCTGCCAGCATTACAACTTCCGCAGGATTGCGCGAACAGAAATTGTCGAGCGGCTGCGTCATGTGGTCGAACAGGATCAGATCGTGATCGAGGAACGGAGCCTGATGGCGCTGGCCAGGGCCAGCGAAGGCAGCATGCGCGATGGGTTGAGTTTGCTGGATCAGGCGATAGCGTTCGGTGGCAAGACAATCGTGCATACGGATTTGGAAGCCTTGTTGGGGGCGGTTCCGCACGAGCTCGTTCGTGCTCTGATTCAGGCGATCACGGCGCAGGAGAGCCCCGCAGCGCTTCGCGTGTTGGCCCAACTGTTGGACCAGGGGCACGATCTGCGGGCCTATTGTGCGGAAGTAGTCGAGTATTTGCGCAACATGCTGGTGGTATCGGTGGTGCCTTCGCCTCAAGAATGGCAGGGGTTGATCGAGGCTGCCGCGGAAGATCTCACACAGCTGACGGCAGATACCCAGGCGTTCTCGCCCGAGGCGCTTCAGGAATTGTTTGCGATCTTCACGCAAGCAGAGGATTCGCTCAGGCTGAGCGCTCACCCACGGTTCGTACTCGAAACCGCAGCCGTGCGTGCGACGCGGTTGCTGCGTCGGCGGGATGGACAGCCGATTCAACAAGCGGCGCCGTCAGCCCAAGTGGCCCGCTCACCTCAGCCGGGTCCCGGGCCTGCGGGGAAACCGGCTTCGGCTACTCGCTCAGAAAATTCACCTCCCCCACCGTTATCACGGCCTTCTCAATCGACGACTCCCGCCCCTCCTGTTTCGACGCCGCAGCGCTCTTTTTCTGTCGGGAATGCGGCGCTTCCACGAAGTTCCTCGGCGAATCTTCCAAATGTGAGACCTCCTGGCACTGCCGGCGAGGTGGAGGCTTCGACGTCTGTGGCTGACAACGAGCGCGTTGCGGTCGCACTTAATTGGGAGCAAGTCCAAGAGGAAGTGGGTAGCGTCTCTTCCAGGATTGCCGCGTTCTTGGAACGAGGACGGTTTGTGGGGATGGAGGGCCATGTCGTGACCATTGGATTTGCCAAGCAGGAAATGGCCGCTCGAGGGATGATCGAGAACCCTGAAAATATGACGGTGCTGACATCGATATGTGAGCGATTGAGCGGTCAGGCAGTTCGGTTGCGGATTGCCGAATTGTCGGAGTCTGATCCCTCCGGACCGACAATGGCACAACTGAGGGTGGCGAAAGAAAAAGAACAACGATTGGTCCTCTTTGAGCGAGCGCGGGCACATCCGGTCGTCAAGCAGGCGTTAGAGGTGTTCGGTGCAGAGATCGCAGAGGTGAGATCGGTGTCGAGTCAAAAGGAGGTCGAAGAATGAAGAGCCCATTCGGCAACATGGGAAATCTCCTCAAGCAAGCGCAAGCGATGCAGGCACAAATGGCAAAAGTGCAGGAGCAGGCCGCGACAAAAACCGTGATCGGAACGGCTGGGGGTGGCAGTGTGACGGTTACCGCCAATGGGGCCATGCAGTTACTCAGCATCGTCATTGATCCGGATGTCGTGAAAAACGGTGATGTGGAGATGGTGCAAGATCTGGTCATGGCCGCGTCGAACGATGCTCTCCGGAAAGCTCGCGAGATGATGGCGGATGAGATGAAATCGGTTACTGGGGGGATGAATGTCCCCGGACTGATGTAAAATGCCGCGGAAGAATGATGTTGGCATATGAGAACCTCGGTGGCCTGCGTCACTGGGAGAGATAAGAGGATAACCCTCCCGCAGGATGTTCAAAAAGGCTGTCCAGCAAGGCCGCAGCGAGTGAAGGGCCGACGCGTACCCTCTGGGGTACGTGGAGGGTCTGAACGATGCGAGAACGCTGCTGGCAGACTTTTTCAGCATCCTGTTAGCAGGCGTTCACGTTATGGCAGTTGATCAACAAGGATTACTCGCACGGTTGGTGCGCGAGTTAGTCCGTCTTCCCGGTATCGGTCAAAAATCAGCGCAGCGATTGGCGTTCCATGTCTTGAAGGCTGAGCGTGAAGACGCGCTTCGCCTGGCCGAGGCAATTCGTGCCGTTAAAGACGGGCTCTCGTTTTGCCGGCAATGCCGGAATATCGCCGAGGGAGAGCTCTGTGAATTTTGCCTCGACCCGAAGCGGGATCAGACGAGAATCTTGGTCGTAGAAGAACCGAGTACGACCTATGCCATCGAGCGGGCTGGAGCTTACCGCGGCTTATATCATGTGTTACTTGGCGCCTTGTCTCCGCTGGACGGCGTCGGACCATCCGATATCAAGGCCGAACAGTTGGTCGATCGGGTTAAACTTGGAGGAGTTGAAGAAGTAATCCTTGCGACAAGTCCGACGATCGAAGGCGAGGCCACAGCCATCTATTTAGCAAACCAACTGAAACCTCTCGGGGCCAGAGTTTCGCGTATCGCCTATGGTATTCCGGTCGGGATGGACATCGAGTATGCCGACGATGTGACGTTGCTCAAGTCGATCGAAGGACGCCGGGCTCTCTAGCGAAACCGGGTTGATGAAATTGATGGGCTCATGCTGACCATTGACCCCCTCTCCAGGCCCCTGCTATAGTTTCGTTTGTTTCAGACGATTTTACTCCTCGGCAGGTTGCAGTATGAAAGCAGGTTCTTCCGCAAAGCGCGTGTCGGCTACTCCACCAGCGGCGTACTCTGTCAAGGCCAAGCGCAAAGTCAAGGCATCGTCCCAAGGGAAAAAGTATGCGGCCATTCGGCGCGACCTTGAGCGGCAGCGCAAGGCCATGTTAGCGGAGGCGGTGGAAGGTCTTGCCAACCCAAATGGCCAGGAAGCGTTCCCGGACGTCAGCGATCAGGCGTCTGCAGAGGCCGAACAGAATTTTTTGATGCGTATCCGTGAGCGTGAGCAGCGGTTGATCAAGAAGATCGACGAGGCGCTTGCCCGAATGGACCAGGACATGTATGGCATCTGTGAGCGCTGCGAAGAAGAAATTCCCTATCCGCGCCTGAAAGCCCGCCCAGTTACCACCCTCTGCATCAACTGCAAGACGCTCGAAGAACAGGAAGAGAAAGCCCGCCGATAAGATACGTCCAAGGATATCGAGTTCTCAGATAATTTCCTGAAATGTCATGTAAGAACACACCGCCGATGAAGGCAGGCGGGCTAGTGTTTTAACGCCTTGATGCGCTGTTGGACGAGGGCGATGCGATCAGCTTCATCGGGGATTCCTTCGACCAGCGCGAGATAGGTCTCGTACTCCGAGAGCGCCCGCTTAGGATTTGTGGGCTCGTAGGCCTCGGCCAAATTGTAACGGGCAATCGCATAGTTGGGACGGAGTGTGACGGCTTTTTCGAATGAGGCGAGCGCGTTGGCCTTGTCCCCCAGCTGTCGGTATACCGTGCCAAGGTTGTTCAGAATTTCCGGAGTGTTGGGCCTGATGGCCAATGACTGAAGCATCTCCGCCTTGGCCTTTTCGTGCTCCCCCTTCCCCTCCCACGCCAGTCCCAGTTTATGGTGGGCTTCTGCCTGCCACACTTTATTTGTAAAACCGCTTGCGATTGCTTTCTGATAGGCAATGGCGGCGATATCGTAGTTCTGGGCTCCGCAGTAGGAGAGCTGTGCGGTTTGGCCACGCGCGAATTGCTGGAGTGAGAGGAATGGCTCCTTGTCTTCTGCTCCTTGACTGTCGAACTGTTGCCCGGGCATCTGTCCCTTCGGACGGCGCAGCCGTTCCAAGAACTCGCGTCGATAGGGTGAGAACAACCGTACATAGGGGTCGATCGTCACAGAAGCTTGGAGCAACGTAGGCTTGTCACGGGTCCCAATGACTAAGTATTGTGTCGTGGTTTTCTCGTCGCCGGTCTCGTACAAGGTACTGGAATTCATGCTCGTTTCCGAGGACAGATTCGCCACGTTGAGATAGAACTCCAATACCGGTTTCAGTTTTGTTAAGGTGTGGCGGAGGGTTGGGTAGGGGTCTAGGTCATGCCCGGATGAAAAGGTAAAGACAGTTCCAACCAACCTGTCATCTTCATCGAAAAAGTAGGATTCGTCGGCATGCGAAGGGCTTCGGCTGGCAGGGAGAACCAGCTCTTGTCCGGCGCCCCAAGTCTGTGTCTTGAGGGCAGAGGCAGGATGCGTCTTGAGAAAACTGGATTTCACAGCACAGAGGGTCGTAGATTTCAGAAGAATCAGATCACTTTCAGACGGCGGGAGGTCCGGTTTTGGGGCCGAAGTTTCGCAGGCGTTTAGCAAGAGACTTAGGCCTAGCCAGCAGATCAGCCACGGCCGAAAAGGCACGACGTGTGGCGTATGCGTATCACGTGAATTCCGACTCACGAAGAGAGCATACACGAAGTGTGAAAGAGTTTGCCAACTGGGTGACAAGGCAACGCCCGCTCTCCTGTGGAAAGCGGGCGTTGAGGCTGAGAACCATCTACACGAAGGATTATCGCCGCTGGCTATCCAGCATCGCATCCTCTGCTGTGTACCCGAAAAGGTATGGCGCTTTGCTAGGAGGTGTGTACATAGGTCGGTTGACGCCATAATCCATCGCCACTCCGAGAGGGTGTAAGAGAAAACCGGCCCAGCGCCAGGGATTATCGTTCGCGGCAGCTCCGGCCGTCACATCGGTATAGATCAAGGACGTGGGGTCCATGACACTATAGATGCTCGCCGGGGGGGCATAGTTTCCATCTGTATCGGTTGATGCCTGCTGCTGATGGTTCCCGGCACAACCGACTACGGTGGCCAACAGGAGAATTCCTACGGCAAGAGTTGCGGTTCGCATAGATGACCTCGCTTGTCTTGTACGGTTCAGAGCCAACAGTCTCTCGATAGAATGAAGTGTAACCGACCTCCAGGATTCTGTCCAGGATCGAGGCGATTTGGGCAGCATCATCAAAATACTGTCAGTTTAGGAGGGTGCGGATCGAGAGGAGGAAGGTGGAGCAGACGTATGGTAGGCGATACTGGTATCGAACCAGTGGCCTCTTCCGTGTGAAGGAAGCGCTCTACCCCTGAGCTAATCGCCTACATGGTGTGAAGTCTAGCATGGGGCCGTAAATCGGATCAACCGCACCCATGTGTCATTCGCAGCGAAGTCGCCTTGACATCCCCAAAACGCGGTTCCTACAATGCCACCGCTTGCAGTCTTCTTTCGCGGAGTTTCCCTCGCATGCGCGATGACGTTGTCATAATTGGGGGTGGCCTGGCCGGGTCTGAGGCGGCGTGGCAAGCGGCCAATCGTGGAGCGAAAGTTACGCTGTACGAAATGCGCCCCAAAGAAATGACACGAGCGCACAAGACCGGCGGTTTGGCCGAGCTGGTTTGTTCGAACTCGCTCGGTTCCGCTGATCTCTTGAATGCCCCCGGCATCTTGAAAGAGGAAATGCGCCGCCTTCACTCGCTCATTATTCGAGTGGCGGATGAGGTGCGGGTGCCGGCTGGATCCGCCTTGGCCGTCGATCGTGAGCAGTTTTCATTCAAGATTACTCAGGCGTTGGAAGGGCATCCGAACATTCGTATCTTGCATGAGGAGATTACCGAGATCCCAACGGACTGTCTCTGTATTGTGGCAACCGGCCCGCTGACATCCGACAAACTGTCTCAAGCGATTGGGCAACTGACTCATAGTAAACATTTGTATTTTTACGATGCCATCTCTCCGATCGTCGATGCCGATTCCATCAATATGGATATTGCATTTCTCGCCTCCCGTTACGGCAAGGGCGGGGACGATTATCTCAACTGTCCGATGGACGAGCCGGCCTACAATGCCTTCTATAATGCGTTGCTCGCAGCGGAAAAAGTCCAACCCAAGGAATTCGAAAAGACCGCCTACTTCGAAGGCTGTATCCCCATTGAGGTGATGGCCGAACGGGGGCGTCAGACCATGCAGTTCGGTCCGTTGAAGCCAGTGGGCCTTGAGAATCCCAAGACCGGTGCGCGAGCCTATGCGGTGGTCCAACTCAGGACGGAAAATGCCTATCGCTCCTGCTATAACCTTGTGGGGTTTCAGACTAAACTAACCTATGGGGATCAGAAGCGGGTGTTTCGCATGATTCCCGGTCTTGAGCAGGCTGAATTTTTGCGCTATGGTAGCCTGCACCGCAACACCTTCATCAACTCTCCACAGCTGCTGCGTGATACCCTCCAGTTCAAGGCGCGCGACACCCTCTTCTTTGCAGGACAGCTGGTCGGTGTGGAGGGCTATACGGATTCCGCTGCGATGGGAGGGCTGGCAGGAATCAACGCGGCTCGTGGTCTTGCGGGATTGCCGTTAGTCACGCCGCCTCCCACCACGGCGCACGGCTGTCTGCTGTCGTACATTACGACCACCGACCCGCGACACTTTCAGCCGATGAATACCAATTATGGATTGTTCCCTCCCCTTGCCACACCGACGAGAGACAAGGAGCGCAAACGACGACTCATGGGACAACGGGCACTTGAGGACCTGACGGCATGGATGACGCAATTCGGGCTTTCGTGATATTTCTTGAGGTGGAGCGTCATGCGTCGCACGAAACTGTGCGCAACTATGTTTCGGATCTCCGGCAGTTTCAGGCTTTCATGAAGATGCAGTGTCCCGATGAGCCCATACTCGATCCTGCCACGGTGCAAACAGAATCTATTCGGGCTTACCTTCACTGGTTGGATCGCAAGCGCGAGAAAAGTGCCTCGATGGCACGAAAGCTCGCCTCTCTCCGCAGCTTCTATCGCTATCTGCAACGAGAAGGCAAGGTCAGCCTCAATCCTGCCGAGGCTATCAGAACACCGAAACAGCCGAAACATCTCCCGCGCGTCTTGACCAAGGACGATGCCGCAGCACTGATGGAATTTCCTGTTAATCAGACGGGAGGCTCGCTCCGAGACCGCGCCTTGCTGGAGACGCTGTATTCGACCGGGGCTCGTGTGAGTGAATTGGTAGGGATTGATCTCGACGACCTTCGCGTGCCCGAGGGACTGGTCCATCTGCGGGGTAAAGGTAGGAAGGAGCGCATCGTGCCGATTGGAGATATGGCGCTTCGAGCTATTCAGGCTTATGTGGATCAGCAGCCCCTGTTGAAGCCTCGATATCCGACGACGAAGCGTGTCGCGTCCCCGGTCTTTCGAAACAGCCGAGGAGGACGGTTGACGACTCGGAGCGTCGCACGAATCGTCGCCTACCATTCGAACCGGCTTGTTGGTGGCTCCGTGAGTCCCCATACGTTACGACACTCTTTTGCCACACACCTACTCGATGAAGGAGCCGATCTGCGGTCGATTCAAGAGATGCTCGGGCATACCTCATTGAGCACGACACAAAAGTATACGCATCTGGCGACAGACCAGCTCCTGGCGGTCTATGATAAGGCGCATCCGCGAGCCGGTCGCCCGTCCGGCGGGCGTGTCGTGAAGGACGATAAGCCATGACCGTGTTTGAGGTTCCGAAAGCCTCGAACTCTTGCTCATCCCGCGGTTCTCGCATTTCGCGCTTTTCTCGCAACAGGAGCGACTTATGAACAGACTAATTAAGAAAGCCAACGTTCTGATCGAAGCCTTGCCGTACATTCGCACCTTCAAAGGAAAGACCATTGTCATCAAATATGGTGGCCATGCGATGACCGACGCGCCGTTGAAAGAGCGGTTCGCTCAGGATGTCGTGCTTCTGAAATATGTAGGCCTCAATCCGGTCATCGTGCATGGCGGGGGACCCCAGATCGATAAAATGCTCCAGCGCCTGGGCATCGAAGCCAAGTTTCGTCATGGGGTCCGAGTCACAGACGAGGCCACGATGGAAATCGTGGAGATGGTGTTGGCCGGCAAGATCAACATGGAAATCGTCGATCTCTTGAATCGCCACGGCGGCCTTGCGGTCGGCTTGAGTGGAAAGGATGGCGGCCTCATGCTGTCCCGACCGCTCACGGCCAAAGCGTGGGCGGCAAGTTTGGAGAAAGACCTCGAAGACGGCGAGGGGGACGAGGATTTCGGCTTAGTCGGAGAAGTCGAGTCTATCGATCCCACATTGGTGCGAAAACTTCAGCAGGATCATTACATTCCTGTCATTGCGCCGATCGGCACGAATCGGGAAGGAAACACGTACAACATCAATGCCGATCTGGTAGCCGGGGCGATGGCCGCCGCGCTGGGTGCGGAAAAACTGGTCATGATGACCGATGTGAAAGGGATTCGCGACGCAAATGGGCGCCATCTCTCGACGGTCTCACGCAAAGACGTGCAGCGGATGGTGAAGAAGGGCACGATCGGCGAAGGGATGTTACCCAAGGTCCATGCCTGCTTGGATGCGCTTGAAGGCGGTGTCGGCAAGGCCCATATCATCGACGGTCGAATCTCCCATGCCATCCTACTCGAAGTGTTTACGCGTAAAGGTATCGGGACCGAGATCGCGTCGTAATCGGTTCATTCATTCAATTTCTTGCCGTGGTACCCCAGCGTCTTCGAATCAACCGTCATCTTGAAGCCCTCGCCGGGGAGCGTCATCCCGAGACGAGTCCCCGTGCGCTTCGAAGGGCGGCGCACTATCTGACGACGCAGTTTTCCAAGTCTGGCTGGGCCACAGACGGCCAGCTCGTACGCGCGTGGGGTAAGCCCTATCGCAATGTGGTGGCGAGCAAGAGCCCGGTTCGTCCCAGACAAGGAGAAGCGTTGCCTCCACTCCTGATAGGGGCTCACTATGACACCGTGTCTGGGTCGCCGGGCGCAGACGATAACGCGAGTGGGCTGGTGGTCCTCCTCGAAGTGGCGTCTCAACTCAGCGTGCAACCTCTCGTGCGACCGGTCTGGTTGGTGGCGTTCTGTCTTGAAGAGCAGGATCGGCTGGGGAGTCAGGCCTTCGTGTCCCGTTTGAAAACCGAACAACATGAGTTGGCCGGTGCGATTATCTTGGAATGTGTCGGGTTCGCCAAGAGTGAGGCAGGCACACAGCAGGCCCCGCCCGGTGTGCCGATAGCTGTGCCGACCCAGGGAGATTTTCTCGCCATTGTCGGCAACGAAACATCCCGGTCTTTGGTGCGCCGGCTCGAACAAGAGGCCCAGCGGCCGGCCGTCCGGCTCAAGACCCTGTCCTTGGTGGTGCCGGGGCGAGGGGAAACCATGCCTCATACCCGTCGCAGCGATCATGCTTCGTTCTGGGATGCAGGCTATCCAGCAGTGGTGTTGACCGATACGGCGAATTTCAGGAATCCGCATTACCATCGTGAGACAGATACCGTGGACACGCTGAATCTCGAATTTCTCTCCAGCGTGACCGCGACGGTCATTGGCACTGCGATGCAGATCGCCGGAGTAGAACCGTGAAGGCAAGTCGCATGAAGCTGACGACTGTGGCCCGCCGCCTCGTGACCGAGGTCTATGGCGGTCTCGACTATGGCGCACTGGGACCGGTCTATTGTTATGAAGGCGGCGATAAGTTCTGGCGCGCGAAGCGGAGACCTTGCGAACGGCTCGGAAGTTGGGTTGCCCTGTTGTTGAGAAAGAAACTGCAACGGGGTGGCCGCAGTCTTTATGTTGGCGCCGGGGTGGCGGAGCTTCCCGCGTTGATTATGGAAACGGTAGAGCTGGATCGGAGGGTGGAGCCTTATAATCTTCGGAAAGCCGAAGTCGCAGCGCTCAACTATGCCTGCCGTTCGATTCCCATCGCGTTCCATGCAGCCGATGCGGCAAAGGCGAAGGGCCGATTCGATCATCTCTGGATGGCCAGTGTGTTGAATGACCCTGAGCGGTTCCCGCATCTGTCGCCGTTTTCCTATGGCCGAGGCAATCCTCTCACTCTCGACCCCTTGAAGTTTGACAAGGAGCGCCGCATCGTGCGCGCATTGGTTGCCCGTTGCATGGGAAAGCTCGCGCGGCCCGGACTCGTCACAACCACCACAGAAGAAGTCCAGTGGATTGCAGAATGGTGCCACCGGCATCGAGTGCCTTACTTGGTTGGGAAGCGCTACTATCCGACGGCATTAGTGGGAGATCCGATCTGTTTTATTCAAATCGGCAAAAGCTAATAACAGCCTGCTAGACTTGGAAGCCGGGTTTGGTTTTCGACGAGTTGTCTAAATACTGACCCGCATACTTCACGTAGTTTTCTGCCGACGCTGTAATCCACTTAAGTTCCGCTTCTGACGTTGTGCGCCGAATTCGGCCCGGCGATCCGAGGACCACGCTCTTCTGCGGCACAACCATGCCTTCCACCACAAGCGCGCCGGCTCCCACCACCGAATCCTCTCCGATCACGGCTCCATCCATCACAATGGCCCCCATCCCGATCAGCACACGATCCTTGATCGTGCAGCCGTGGAGGATTGCCCCATGGCCAATGGTAACCTTGTTGCCGATGATCAGCGGATGGGTATCGTGGGTGACGTGGAGCATGCAGAGATCCTGCACGTTCGTCCGGTCGCCGATTCTGATGCAGTGCACGTCCCCGCGAACGACAGCATGGAACCAGACGCTACAGTGTTCGCCCAGCACGACATCACCAATGACGACGCCGGTTTCTTCGATAAAGCAGGATGTGGGGATGGTCGGCTTGACACCTTGAAATGTGCGGATCATGCATCGCACTGTAGGGGAATCGGCCAACGATCTGCAAGGGGGCAGTGGGTGGCCGGGTGGGACTGGCGGGACGGGTAAGAGTTGATCCGGTTCATCTGGTCTGTCTGGTTCAGCCAAACACACGAGACGGATTAGATGAACCGGGGAGACCGGCCGTCATCGCGCTTCCCGCTTTAAGAAGAGCAGGCGCTGAGTCTTTGCGGCAACGCGCTTATGAGTATTGCGGTAGGGATAACCGTGTCCGAACCTGTTCGATCGAATGCAGCAGGGCCTGATGGGTTCGGCATCCTGCTATAAGCTTCGCGTCCGAGACCGTGACCGGCCTATAGGGCGTCACAAATCGGTCTTTCAGCCGGGCGGTTCGCGCAACCGACTGGTCCAACCGTTCGGGAGAAATGGTTCCTGCCTCGATTGCTTGCTCCACAGCCTTGAAGGCGGCGGCTTCCCGATCCCGATCCTTGCAAATCAGCAGAACATCGCACCCCGCCAGCACCGCACGAATCGCCGCGTCTTCGATACCATAATGGTCGATGATCGCAAGCATTTCTAAATCGTCCGTCAACACCACTCCGTCGTAGTGCAGTTCCTGGCGCAACAATTTTGTGATGATGGCCGGCGAGAGCGTGGCCGGCAATTCCGGATCGAGCGCTCGATAGAGCACATGCGCGGTCATCATCGAGGCAATGTTCTGCGCAGCGGCGCGGCGGAAAGAGGGAAACTCAACGGCCTCCAATCGCGCCCGCGATGCCTCGACCACCGGAAGCTCTTTGTGGGAATCGACACTGGTATCGCCGTGACCGGGGAAATGTTTTCCGCAGGCCACGACCTTGTTGTCTTGTAGCCCCGCTGCCGTCGCCAATCCCAGTTCACAGACCACATCCGACGTCGTGCCAAAGGCCCGGTCGCCGATGACCGGATTGTCCGGATTGCTGTTCACATCGAGCACCGGTGCCATGTTCATGTTGACGCCCACCGCCTTCAGTTCTTTGGCAATGGTGGCTGCGGCCGCGTAGGCTAATTCAGTTGAGTTGGAGCGGCCTATGAGGTCGCAAGGGGGGAAAATTGTGAAGCCCTTCGGAAGCCGAGAGACCCGACCGCCTTCCTGGTCGATCGAAATCAATAGCGGAAAATGGCGGCTGCAAGCTTGCAGGTCGTTGGTCAGGTCGACGATCTGCTCGACGCACTCTAAGTTTCGCGAGAAGAGAATCACACCGCCTGGCTTGTACTCCTTGATGAACGAGGCCAGATCGGGCGTGACTGATGTGCCGACAAACCCGACCATGAAGAGCTGCCCGATTTTTTCACGCAAAGTCATGTGAGGTCGTTCCAATGTTAGAGGCTTCGATCGATCAGATACTGCACCAATAGCCTGGTGCCAATCGCAGTGGGACCCTTCGGAACGTAGGCCCGTTCCCGCTCGCTCCAATCCGTGCTGGCAATATCGAGGTGCACCCACGGGCAGTCTCCCACGAACTTGCTCAGAAAGAGCGCCGCGGTAATCATGCCGCCGCCACGTCCGCCGATGTTACGCATATCGGCGACATCGCTCTTGAGTTGTTCAAAGTATTCTTCCCACAAGGGCATCTCCCACACTCGTTCGCCGGCCTTCTGGCCCGACTTCCGAACCTGTTCCTTGAGCGCGTGGTCGGTGCCGAACATGCCGATCGCAAATTGCCCGAGCGCGACGACACAGGCTCCCGTGAGCGTGGCAATGTCGATCAGAGCTGCCGGCTTATAACGCATCGCATACGCGAGACCGTCAGCCAAAATGAGCCGGCCCTCCGCGTCCGTGTTCTGGACTTCGACGGTCTTTCCCGACAGCGTCGTCACGATATCGCCCGGTTTCATTGCCCGGCCGCCCGGCATGTTTTCCGCTACGGGCAGAATGCTGATGAGGCGCAGCGGAAGCTTGAGTCTGGCCGCCGCTCTGATAGAGGCCAGAACTTCAGCCCCCCCTGTCATATCGGCCTTCATGTGTTCCATATTCTCGGCAGGCTTCAGTGAGATCCCGCCCGTATCGAAAGTAATCGTTTTTCCGACCAGCACGACCGGGCGCTCGTCCTTTTTCTTGGCGCCGTTATATTCGAGGACGATGAATTTTGGTGGCTCCTGGCTTCCGCGCGCCACGCCGAGCAGCGCCCCCATCCCCAAGCGCTCCATCTCTTTCTGTTCGAGAATCGTAATTGCGATCCCCTCAGCTCTGGCGAGGGTCTTCGCTTCGCTGGCGACCCTGGCGGGGGTCAGGACGTTGGAGGGATGATTGCAGAGGTCGCGAACGAAGACGGTGGCCTCTGCCGTGGCAACGCCTCGCCGAATCCCCTCGGCGACCTGTCGCAATTGACCCTTCTTCGGAATGAGAATGGTCATCCCTCCGATGTCTTGCCCCGAGGCAGCCTCGCTCCGATAGACGGTAAATTGATAACTGCCCAGAATCGCCCCTTCCACCATCGCTTGTGCGACGTCGAGGGATGACGCCCCCTCAGGTCTTACGGTTGGCAGCACCACCGCAAAGGACCCGACCTTCGCCTGGCGAACGCGCTTCACGGCTGAACCCAACGCTTGGCGGATGGTCTCAAGCGTGACCTGGTTCTTCTTGCCCAAGCCGACCAGCACCAGCCGTTTTGCAGACGCCTTGTCTTGCGTGTGATAGAGCAAGACTTCGTTGGCCTTGCCTTCGAATTCCTTGGACTGTACCAACTTGCTCAACGAACCTCCGAGAGATTGATCGAGCAGGGCCGCGTCTTGTTTGGCCAAGGCTTCTCCTTCGTAGTGCGCGAGCACCAACACCTCTACGGAAGCAGTCTCCACCCGTCCAACCTGCACAGTGACTTGCATAATCTTCATTCATGTCTCCTTCGTTTTCGTCGCCCGTTATTCTCGCGAGACTGCGAGACACGTGAGACGGGTCGAGAGTTTCATTCTCGCGAGTCGCGCCTGTCACGCAGGTCGTGTTTGTCTCGCTCACAATTCAGACCCCGCGCATATCCGGCGCCCAGATGTACTTGTGCATCTGCAATTGAAAACGGACTGGCAGGCGATCAGTCAGAATCCATTCGGCCAACTGACGCACGTCGAGCGAGCCGAAGACCGGACTGAAGAGGATTGTGCAACGGCCGGCGATGTCATATTCGGCAAGAATTTCACGGGCCCAGTCGTAGTCGGCTCGGTCGGCCAAGACAAATTTTGCCTCGTCTTTGGCCGTCAGCTTGGAAAGGTTCGGCCAGTGCGTCCGATCTGTCATGCCACTTCCAGGGCACTTCACATCCAAAATGATATGTATGCGCGGATCGACCGGCGCGATATCGACGGCGCCGCTGGTCTCAAGGAGGACCGTATAACCGGCATCGCACAGTTTGGTCATCAATGGGAGACTCTCAGGCTGAGCGAGCGGCTCACCGCCGGTGACCTCCACGAGACGGCATCCATAGACATGCACCTTTGCCAGGACTTCATCGATCGAAGACTCGTGCCCTCCGTAAAAGGCATAGCCGGTATCGCACCAGGTGCAGCGGAGTGGGCAGCCGGTCAGTCGTACAAACACGCAGGGCTGCCCGGCGTAACTCGATTCACCTTGAATACTATGGAAGATCTCGGTCACTCGCATGTAAAGCTCGTGTCATAAAATCGCAACGTCTGAAAGTCGAAAGTCCGGGACTTGATGACTTTGGACAATCCTGTTTCATCTCCATATTGCGACAGGCCAGCCAAGGCGTTGTGCCGTGCGAGCCATGCCTCGGATCGGGTTAATCACCTGGGGGTACCCGACCAGTTCAAGAATATCCTGATCGCCAGGACTGTCGCCATAGGCATAGGAATTGGCCAGATCAAGGCCCATTCTCTGCGCATGGGCAAGGATCAGTTCGCGCTTGCCCCGGCCATAGGGCAATGGGGGAATCAACGCGCCGGTATAGACGGAATCTTGTTGCGCGGGCTTTGCCGCAAAGACCGTGGACACGTCCAAAAACTCCGCAAGGGGCGTGATCAAAAAGTCAGGCGCGCCAGTGACAAGAATCACTTGGTGTCCAGCCTGTCGATGGGTCTCCAGTTTTGCCCGACCCTGTACGGACAGTTTGCCGATCATATCGGTCTGACAGAACTCCCGGGCATACGATTCAACATTGGTGGGAGACTTGCCTGCCAGATACACTTTTTGTTCTCTGAGCGAGTGCAGTGAGAATGGGGGCACATGTCCCGCCAACCAGGCAATCGACCGGCCTAACTCACTCCATCCCACTAGGCCGCGTCGCCACAGAAACCGAAAGAATCGTACTTCGCAGGCCTCTCCAGGCAAGAGCGTGTTGTCAACGTCGAACAATGCCGCGACGGACCCCTGTATCCGCCGCTCAACGGCGTCATCGAGCGTGGACGTGAGGCGGTGATGACTTGGCACAACGTTGAAGGACCCGGTGAGCATGAGCCGTCAGATTCTACCGGAGCCTCTATTGATTGACAAGGATTTTGGCCCACTTCTATAATGCACCTCCCTCTGGCTGGTCGTTTGGGAGTGGGGCTGCCGGTTTCTAGTTTCAGGTTTCAAGTTCCACCTCGGAATTTCAGCAATCCGAGACGAAAAACTCGAAACATGAAACCAGAAACTCAAGCAGCTTGCAACTGCTTGAACGAGATACGCTTCGCGGATTCGGTCGCCGAAGTGGTGAAATGGCAGACACGCACGTTTGAGGGGCGTGTGGCGCAAGCCGTGCGGGTTCAAGTCCCGCCTTCGGCACCAACCCAAGTATCTTCGTTCCTGCCTCACTGCGGAGCAGGTCCGCACGTCATGGCGCGGAACCCTCCTTCCTCGGCAAGCTCTGTCTCCCTGATTCTTGCACTCTTCTGTGAACCGCCTGTAGGCCCATTTGGATCTAGTGGGCTGCGGAAACACTATTTTGTCCCCCATATTGTTAGGAATAATCGTCCCTATAGATTCCTTCGTTCGGCATGGACGATGACACATTGTTTGTTTGCCCGCTCGATGAGGAGATGGTACAGTTTGGAAATATTTTCTGGGAGGCACAACGCGTGAGGAATCGAGGTCAGTAGTCATTCACCGAGGCTGAGGTATAGGGTGCCATCCATTCTTGTCGTCGATGATGAAGACCAAATCCGTCGATTGATTCGTGAAACATTGGAGCAGGCCGGGTATCACGTCACCGAGGCGCGTGATGGAAATGAGGCGCTTCAACAATATCGGCTGGTCCCGGCCGACCTGGTCATTATGGACATTCTGATGCCCGATCAGGATGGCCTGGAGACCACCGTCACGTTGCGGCGGGAATTTCCAAACGTGAAAGTCATTGCGATCACCGGCGGCAGCGACATGATCGGCATTCTCAATTTCCTCGACGTCGCCAAAATGTTGGGCGTCCACAGCACGCTTCAGAAACCTTTTGAAATGAAGACCCTCCTCGACACGGTCGAAGCCGAACTGCAAGACTAGAACCTATCTCAAAATCGATTTTCGATGAGGAACCCGCTTCGAATCAGAAGTATCAACCTCAAACAGTATGCAAAATCCTTGAAAATGCCGCAGTCCAGTTGCCACGTTTCGCCCAGGTGAGCCGATAGGGTATCGCATTTCAATTTTGAGATAGGTTCTAGCCTGTCAGCGGCGTGCGCGACACGAGTGAAGCGTCGTTCGTTCGGGAGCGGATGGTTTCTAGTTTCAGGTTTCATGTTCGACCTCGGAGTTTTCAGCAGTCCGAAACGAAAACTTGAAACTAGAAACCTGAAGCTGGAAGCTCGGAACCTGACTTGACCATCAGTCGGAGAATCGCTAAGGTGCGGGGTAAGAGTCAGAGAGTCAGAGAGCCGTGAGGGAAGGTCCTGCGCGAATATGCCGCGTCTCAGCAAAGGGTCACAATCACGGCGTCGAGGAATGGATCGTCTGCATCCATTGGTCGGGGTGTTGGGTGGAAGCAAATCCGATTTCCCAATCTTAGAAAAGGCTGTTGCGATTCTAACGGAGCTCGGAATTCCACACGAATTGATGGTCGTCTCCGCGCACCGGACTCCGGATCGTTTGTTCGCCTATGCAGAACAAGCGCCCGCCCGAGGCATCGAAGTCATTATTGCCGGCGCCGGTGGAGCAGCCCATCTCCCAGGTATGCTGGCTGCGAAAACGCATTTGCCGGTCATCGGAGTCCCGATTCCGACCGAGAATCTTCGCGGACTCGATTCGCTTCTCTCCATCGTGCAAATGCCCAGAGGGATTCCTGTCGCCACAGTGGCCATTGGAGGGGCGGAGAATGCCGGGTTGCTTGCCGCGCAAGTTCTGGCGGGCCGATATCCAGAGATTGCCGTTCGCGTGAAATTATTCCGTCAGACACAAACGGACAGCGTGCTCCAGTCTCCTGAAGCGAAAGGCCTGGTGACCGGAAAGAAAGGTCCTGGTCTTTCGAGCGGACGGTCGTGAGGCCAGGCGTCATCGAGCCAGGATCTATCCTGGGTGTCCTAGGCGGCGGACAGTTAGGCGCGATGTTCGCGATGGCGGCGCGCCGTCTCGGGTATCACGTCGCCGTTTGGGACCCAGATCCGGTAGCGCCGGCGCATCGTATTGCCTTGCATAGCTTTCCTGCCCCGTTCACCGATTCACACACGCTTACACGTTTTACAGACCTGGCTAGTGTCGTGACCTATGAATGGGAAAATATCCCGGCAGAGGTTTGTCGAGTGTTGGAACAACGGAAGCCGGTTCGTCCATCAAGCGCCGTCTTGAGTGTGATTCAGGATCGTCTTGAACAAAAGAGGTTCTTGACCTCAAAGGGATTTCCCGTTCCTTCTTTCGCCGGTCTAACGGCTCCCGATGAATTGTCCGCGATCGTTAAACAGGTTGGTTATCCCGCCCTCTGTAAGACGGCAACATCCGGCTATGACGGCAAGGGACAGTGGAGGATCACCCGAGACTCCGATGTCCGAGAGGTGGAACGGGCATTAACCGAATCGGCCCACCCTGGCATGCGATGGATCGTGGAGTCCTTAGTGCCGTTTGAACGAGAACTCTCGATTCTAGTGGTTCGTGGAGCTGACGGACAGAGTTGCACCTATCCTCTGACGGAGAACGAACATGAAGAAGGGATTCTCCGAACCACCAAGGTGCCGGCTCCGGGCTCGTCAGCTGTGGCCCAGCGAGCGGCCACTCTTACAAGTCAGGTCGTAGATCGGCTGGAAGGGGTCGGGGTATTTTGCCTCGAACTGTTTCAGTTACCCAGCGGGGAACTGCTCATTAATGAGATTGCTCCGCGGCCTCATAACTCAGGCCATTACACGCTCGATGCTTGCAGCGTATCCCAGTTTGAGCAACAGGTTCGCGCAATTTGCGGGATGCCTCTTGGCGAGGTGCGGCTGCTGAGCCCCGCCGTCATGGTGAATCTCATCGGAGATGACGTCACTGTTGTTATGAAGAGCACAGGCTGTCGAGCCCTGCTGGGTATTCCCGGCGCGGCACTCCACCTCTACGGCAAGCGAGAGATTCGTCCTCGCCGCAAAATGGGGCATGTCACGTTTCTCGGCGAGAGCCTCAGTTTGACCCTCGATCGTGCGAAGCGATTTCGTGACAGCCTGGCGAATAGTCCTTCCTTGTCGGCATAATCTCCTTCATTCACGTATCTGTCTCATTCCTGTCAAACATCACCCGGCAGGATGTTGTAAGTAGGGCCAACGAGTCTTGTACCGCATTGCCCCGCCAACCCCAATCTGCGGGCCATTTTTTGGCCATTCCATATCGTTCCATTTTGTGACGTGCTGTAGGGATATTGGCCACAGGGATCAGCTCTTCAGGACGTAGCCTCCTGCGAAAACATCGCTTCTCCTGTTTGGGTATCGGTACAGGACTTGCTCCTCTCCTAGCCTCCGGTGGTCGAAATCTTAAGCAGGAGAACCGCATATCCATGAGCAGTCTTGCCGTGCCATCTGAAATTCAAATCGAGCCGGCTTTGGAGGATTCGAGCCGCGATAGCGCGATCTCGCGCCCACGGTATGTTGTGCTTCAGTCGCTAGTCGGCGTCATGTTGGCCTACCAGCTATTGTCCGGGTCTGAACTGATCGAAAGCCGTCCGACGATCGGGGTGATGATTGTAGGGTTGGTGGCGATGGTTCTCTGTCTGTGGTATGTGCCGATCTCAATTTTGCACGCTGCATGGTTCAGCGGCGCCGTGATCGGGATCGATACGGTCCTCGTGACCGCGACCGTGTATCTTTCGGGTAATGCCCGGTCGGAACTCTATCTGTCGTACTTCATCCTCATGCTCATTGCGGCTTCGGTGCGTCGCCTTTCCCATGTCATCGGGTTATCGCTGTTACTCTGTGCCGGGTATGGCGTCATCCTCTATGAAGGAGTCGTGCAAACCGGCGCGTTGTCGCCTGGACATCTGCTGGGCATACCGGTATTGATGGTGATGGCCACGTTCTACGGGCTTGCATTGCAAACGATCGGGGCTGAGCGGCAACAAAAAACGCGATTATTGGAGAGCGTCGAGGCGCTGAAAGAGACAGAGCGGGCCTTGCAAGCGTCGCGGGATCAGTTGGAAGCTCGCATCAAGGGACTCAAGAGCGATCTCTCACGAGTCAATGAGCATGTTCGGCAAGAGAAGCAGGAGCGACAAGGCCTTGAGCAACAACTATACGAAATGCAGAAGATGGAAGCCGTTGGTCGAATTGCGGGGGGAATTGCCAACGAACTCAACCATCTTGTTTCGGCGATCGGGAGACAGACGGGAGTGGTCCTCTCTCGTCTCAATCCTGAGGATCCACTCTATGGGCCAATCGACGACATATTTCGAAGCGGGGGGAAGGCCGCAGCCGTGACCGCTCAGCTGGCTGGGTTGGGCCTCCACGACAGTCATCTTGGACAGGTGCTTTCGGTCAGGACGGTGCTAGAGGAAATTCGTGGAGTGATGAGAGGGCTGCTTCCCGCCTCTATCGATCTCAGCATGGTCATTGAAGATGCGCCGATGGACGTGGAAGTCGATCGTGAAGGATTCGAACGGGTCCTCCTGAATCTTGCGGTGAATGCGCGGGATGCCATGTCACATGGCGGCAGGCTCCTGATTCAAGTGAAGCAGGCGTTTCCTGGGCATGAGAGCGGGCTGATGAATGGAAGGGGCGGGCATCTACCCAAGGTGGTGATTCAAGTGACCGATACGGGAAGCGGGATGACCCAAGAGACTCAGTCGCACATGTTCGAGCCCTTCTTTTCCACAAAGGAAATGAATGTGGGGCTCGGACTCACCGCAGTCTATGGCATCGTGAAACAAAGCGCGGGCCAGGTTGATGTTGTCAGCCGTCCTGGCGAGGGCACTGTGGTTCGAGTGGCGCTTCCTCTTGCACGACAGGGCCAGTCGCTTACTTCATCAATCCCAGCTCACGTTGCAGCCAAAGGCCAGGAAACGGTTCTACTGGTGGATCCGAATGAAATCGACCGCAAGCTTGCGCTCTCGACGTTGTTGCGGCATCGCTATCGGGTCTTAGAGGCAAGCTCGTCGGTGGAAGCGTTGCTGATCACCCAGCAATACAAAGGAGCTGTCCATGTGGTCGTAAGCGATCTCATGATGCCGGAGATCGACGGGCGTGAATTAGCCAAACGATTGTTGAAACTATATCCGAACATGAAGCCGCTCTTTATCTCCGGGTATGATGACGAGGCGATGGTGTCTCATCGCCTCAATCCGCGGTACCTTCTAAGGCGACCCTATCGACAAACTGAATTGGTGGAAAAAGTCTATGAGCTGCTGGATGCCCGAGCGCAATCAGATAGCTGATCTGGTTCAACCAAACAAACCAGATAAACTGGGCTAGCTATCCAATCGGCCGCTACGGCCTGGCGCAAAGAAGGGCACATCCGGACGTTTGAACAGGCCGATCAGCGCCATCCCAGCGATAAATCCGCCGATATGGGCGAAGAAAGCGACGCCTCCACCCTCACTACCGACGCTCATCCCTCCGCTCAACAGTTGCATCACAAACCACATACCGAGCACGATACCTGCCGCCACCCGCGTTGCGCCCAGGCCTGGCATCATCACCAGCACACGGGCTCGTGGAAACAACAACACATAGGCGCCCAAGACGCCGGAAATGGCGCCGCTCGCTCCGACCATGGGAATAGAGGAGGATGGATCGGTCAAGGCATGGCTCAAGGCGGCCAGAATTCCGCATGTGAGGTAGAACGCGATGTACTTCCCATGTCCCATGACGTCTTCGATGTTGTTTCCGAAGACCCAGAGGTACAGCATATTTCCAATGAGGTGCATCCAGCCGCCGTGGAGGAACATGCTCGTGATCAACGTGGCGTACGCAGGAATAGCCACGCCCATCTCGGGAGGATCAGCCTCGCCGAACACGAGGGCTGGGATCGCCCCGTACTGAAAAACGAATGTTTCTCCCGGGCCGGCGGGAAGACTTGCCTGGTAGAAAAAGACAAGAACACAGGTCGCGATAGCGGCGATCGTGACCACCGGAGTCCGTTCGGTCGGGTTGTCGTCGTGCAGAGGGATCATGGCGCCCTCACTGAGAAGGAGGCTTGCGACGATCGATGACCGATCGAGGGAGTGCCGGGTTATCCGGCAAGGAGCCATCAGGTCCAAGGGGAACTGAAAACCCTGCGGCGTGCGTATGGCCTCCACCGCCGAAAGAGGCGGCGATAGCCCCCACGTCAGTCCCATCCTCTCGCGAGCGCATGCTGTAATAGCGGCGCCCATCGCGATCGTGCCAAATAACACAGAATGGATGCTCTAGAGAGAGGTGTTCGCCGATCTGGCTTGTCAGCACCGCGCTTTGCACAGACGGGACGACGGCTCCTTGAAAGTCGACCAACGTCGCTTGTGCCGCAAGTTTGCCCACGAGCTCGCTTTCATACCGTAGGATGGCCCGGCCTTCCTGCTCCAACTCCTTCTGCGCGAAGTGATTCCAGCGGTGGTAATCGAACGGATAGGAGGCGACGGCCGCATTAATTTCCCGACTGGAGGGAAGCATCCAAGTCCAGAGATCTTTGTCTTGGATATAGTCGAGGAGCCAGGGAACCGGCTGATCGTGGGCCCATTCCCAGGCCAGGACGGCTCCGGACTTCTTCATGTCGAAGTAGGCATAGGGAAGGCCGGCGAGGGCCTTCTCCGCAGTGATGTGATGATCGAGCACGAGGAGCGCCTGCGTGTGAGCCGCCATGGTTTCCAGCGTCTCGCGGGCATAGCTGAAATCTACGATGACGACTCGCTGGCCTTGCAGTCCTGCAGGAGGAGGGTTCCCGTGCTTGACAGGAATGAACCGAGCCGCTGGAAATCGATTCCAGATCGCCCAAGCGGCGCCGAATCCATCGGCGCATTCGGCGTGATAGAGCACGACAGTGGGAGGTTCAGAGAATGAGTGCTGTGTGCGAGAGCCGACCATCGTAGGGAGCATACCATGATGCGGCTTCGAGACTAAAGCGTCTTCGCGAGGAGTGGTCAGAGAGCGTTGAGATGGTCGATCAGCTGACGCAGCCGGCTCGCACTTCGTCGATTGGAGGTGAATGTCAACCGAGGCAATTCTCGCAGGCTCGGCTCATCGAGCTCTTCGGGGAGCGGTCCACGCAATTCGAAGATGCCTTCGGATAATAGATCGCCGAATGCTTCATGAAGACCGGCCACCTGTTCGGGAGAAATGCTCATTTTCAGGCGCATGGCCAGGAGCCGTCCCACATATCGAATCGAATGGAATCGGCGGTAAAAATTCCTGATCTCGTCGATCGCGTCGTCCACGGACGTAGTGATTTTGAACAGGCTGAGATCTTCATGATTGATGAGCTGACGGGCCAAGAGTTGGCGTGTGACGAAGGCGTACCAGTCGTCCCAGTAGTCGCAGCCGGGAGCTTGCAGGCAGACGATCGGTTGAGGATCGCTCTTGCCGGTTTGGGCGAGGGTCAGGATTTCAAAGCCTTCATCATGCGTCCCAAAGCCACCGGGAAACAACGCAATGGCGTTGGCCTCTTTCTGAAAGATGAGTTTTCTGGTGAAAAAGTATTTGAACGTGACGAGTTTAGGGTCATCGGCGATCGTGGCATTCGGGCCTTGTTCGAAGGGAAGCATGATATTGACCCCGAAGCTGTTCTCTCGCCCGGCGCCTTCCTGGCACGCGCGCATGATCCCGTCCGCCCCGCCGGTAATGACCATGAATCCTTCCTCGACAATTCGACGGGAAAATTGGAACGCGATCTGGTAGTTCGGATCGTCCGGGGCGGTGCGAGCCGAGCCGAAGATGCTGATCTTGCGCCGATCGCAATAGCCATGAAAGACACGGAAGGCATGACGCAGTTCTTTTACGGCACGGTTGACGATTTTGAGGTCCAGGATATCCAGATGGGAATCGTGGAGCCGAAGAGTCCCGGCCAGGAGTTCTTTCATGATCGCGGCCTGCAAGTCGTCTTCCGGACTATCGAGCAGGAGACGAATTTGGCTGAGCAACTCCTCGTTCGAAGGGAGAGGATGGGAACGGGTCTGAGACGTCTTCATGGGGTTATCCATATACGGTAATGCCTTATCCTTGATGAGAAAAAATTCTATCAGCTGATTGCCTGTCGGTCAAAGGAATGGAATATCTGTGTGAAATTATGAGAGATTGGGCGAGGGAGGCATCATTTGGAGGGCCCAGGCTCTGATACGAGCGAGATCGGTCGATGAGAGGTCAGTGAACTGAATATCGACATGCCAGACGGGGCTTCCACTTGATGGCTCATTCGGCTCTGTCCCCGAAGCTCCGCCAGTCAGCACTGTTCCACGAATGGTCAACGGAGTATTTTGGCCAGGAATAGAAAACGCCAGTACAACGTGAGTTCCTGTCAGGATCTTCGTGGTCGATTCGACTAACGCTCCGACATGGCTCAGTTGGATGATCATGGCGTTATAGTTGAGTCCCTGCTGCGTCGAGGCTTGTCCTACCACGCTCACCACGACGGGGATTCTCGCGCTACGTCTGGGCGGGCTGAGCATCAGGTCTTCTGCGCTGAGCACCCCAACCGGCTGGTTTTGCTTGGTGACGATTAAAAGAGAGGCGCCAGTCGCCATCATGAGTGTCGAGGCCTCTGCCAAGGCCTCGTCGTACTCGATGAATTGCACTGGGCGTGTCATGATCGTCCGGACTTCAATGTCATGTGGTTCGAGCCCCTGAGCGACGACTTTCTTCACAATGTCGGTCGGCGTCATCAGGCCGAACTGCGTATCGGTATCCTTGATGAGCAGGCAAGGCGCCTGTTCTCGGTTGAGCAGCATTGCCGCCTCACTGACCGAGACATCCCCTGGAACCTGTACAACTCCTGGTGTCATCATATGGGCAACCATAGTGGGTATGAGATGTGTCGTCTTGAAGGGCTTGTCATCGTCGTTCGTCATGGGATCGAGACCTCCCTCGATTCGCACTGCACGACTCGTGAGGGGCCGTCCCTGGCGACGTAAGCCAAGTATAGCAGACGGGGCCCCCTCGCCCGTGAACGGGGCTTCCCTTGTCAAACAAGGGGTTCGGCGAATAGACTAGGCCACTTGTACACACAGCACAATGTTGATCCTATGCCTGATTCCGATTTCATTCAACAGGACTTTCAGCGCCGCCTCAGGAACATTCCCCTACTGGGGATGGGGTTGTCGGTCGACGTCTATTCTCCCGATCTATTCGAGCTCGTGAATATGCTGAGAGAGCAAGGAGTCCAGCCAAGCTATCTCGAAGTCTTTAAGGCAACGACGACCGCACTGACAACGATTCGACAGGCCCTGCCCGACATACCGCTGGCGTACCACGGAGAAGGTCTGTGGATCACCCAGCCGGATATTCAAGCGTCTCCATTCTTTCAACAGGATGTCGGCGAAACGGTCATGCAACTCAATAGAATACAGAGTCTCTGGTTGAATCATGAATGCGCGACGAAGCAGATGGCCGGCTACTCGTTCGGCACCTATGTCCCTCCATTATATACGCGGCTGAGCGCTGAGGTGGTAGCGGCGAATATCGTGATGGTTCAGCAGATGATGGATCGGCAGGGTCGCCGGGCGGATGGAGCTGCGCCGCTTTTTCTGCTGGAAATGCCGCCGCTCACCTATTTTTCCGCCGGCACGATACCGGTCCCCCAATTTTTTCGGCTCATCACCGCGCTAGCGCCCTGCGGCCTCGTGCTGGACATCGGGCATCTCTGGACAGTCTATCGCTATACCGGTGCTTGCCAGCGTCTATCGCTTGAGCGATTCGTCGAGGAGTTCCTCGGCGAATTTCCTCTGGAGCGGGTTGTAGAAATCCACATAGCGGGGCTGGCCTGCCACGAGTCGATTGGCGAGTCGAAGGGGGCCGCAGAACTTCCTGAATGGATCGACGCCCATGCCGCCCCAATTCCGTCGATCCTCTTCAGCGTGCTTGAACAGGTTCTGGCCCATCAGAACCTTGTGAGTCTCCGTGCTGTGGCGCTTGAGGTGGATACCAAACCGATTGAGATGATTGTGGAGGAGTATGCAGAGGCCGTTCGGCGTTTCTCACCCCGTATTCAGCAGACAATGGCCAGAGGAGCGGCTGTAGAACAATCGATGGAATTGTTGTCTGATCAGGCCTCCGTCCAGGAGCCGGTGCGCCAGTCGGATCGACAGCAGTTGCGCGACGACTATGCGCGCTACGCGCAAATCATCTCGGGGCAGGCCGCCATGACGGGTCCGGAGTGGCATGACACTGTTGCGGAGCCTGCCGGCATCACTCGGTACCGTACGTTCTATGTGCCGCACGAGATTCTCCATTGGGGAGGAGACCTCGCGGAGATGTTCCCGCAGACCTGCAGGATTTTGGCGGAGCGGGGCATTAGCCTGACTGAGTTCGTGGCATTCTGGTTTCGGTCGCCACGGCCCCTCACGCACTCATATGATTTTTTTCTCCTCAAAATCGAACGGTTTCTCGAATTTGTGACGGAACGCGCGTCGGACGCACAAGTCTGCGCCCAACAGGAAGGCGATATCTTGCGCCAGGCCTATGCCCAAGCGAACGAGGTCGTGGAGCCAGTGATGGAGATGGAGCGAACAGGATGAGTTTCTGGCAATCACTCGCCAGACCGGTCATTGGAATGGCCCCGATGGATGGGGTCACCGATGCGACGTTTCGCCATACCGTGGCGCTGCATGGGAAGCCCGACGTTTCCTTCACGGAGTTCACGCATGTCCATGACGTCTGCCGGGGGCCGGAATTCCTGTTGGACTCCCTCATGTATCATGAGGCGGAGCGGCCGGTTGTCGCGCAGCTCTACGGAAAAGAGCCGGACCTCTTCTATCAGGCTGCTCATGCCGTGTGCGAATTGGGGTTTGATGGATTGGACATCAATATGGGCTGTCCCTCTCGGAGTGTGGCTTCATCCGGATCCGGTGCGGGGCTGATCCGAACACCGGATGTGGCGCAAGCCATTATGCAGGCCGCTCGACAGGGAATCGCCGATTGGGCGGCAGGTCAGACCCTTGAGGGAGCGGGTCTCAAGCCCGGCAGAGTCGCGGCGCTCCAGCGGATGAACGAGCGGCGGCAGGATGCTCACCCGCTCGTTCGCCAGACGATTCCCCTGTCCGTGAAGACGCGTCTCGGCTACGACGTGGTGGTCGTGGATCGTTGGATCGAACATCTCCTCATGGAACGGCCGGCGGTCATTTCCCTGCATGGCCGCACCTTGCAGCAAATGTATCGAGGGGAAGCAGACTGGAATGCCATTGCCCAGGCCGCGGAGATTGTGCGGGGGAGCGGGACGTTGCTGTTCGGCAACGGGGATGTGCACAGCTATCACGATATCGTGTGCCGCGTGAGAGACAC